>Ga0209091_10001628_pt1 | contig 19606 bp, 2 predicted proteins | sample ArcticOcean_MG_C_6_FD_187438 | JGI IMG/M metagenome (GOLD analysis project Ga0209091, IMG submission 187438) | Marine microbial communities from western Arctic Ocean - ArcticOcean_MG_CB8_128 (SPAdes) (version 2) | ecosystem: Environmental > Aquatic > Marine > Oceanic | place: Arctic Ocean...
TGCCATCCCTAAAGGAGAACGAATCCCCTTCTGTATTGTTCAAGTACAAGTCAACCATACACGTGATGTCAACTTCATCTTGGTCAGTTAAACCACTCCCGCCATATGTTGCCAACGCAGAGATGTTGGTGTATTGATACACTGAACTGCAATCCTCGTAATACACATCCTCGACCGGAGCCAATACTTTATCTTGCGCTTCTAAAGACACAACTTTCGGAAACCAGACTCTGATAGATGAAACGACAAACTGCACACCGTCCCCAGAGGTCAATTTGACAGATGCCGCAGCAGCACCAGCTTCGTTCGTTTTTCCAATTTTGGCCACACAGGCGTTTTGCGTCCCGTCCTCACCGTTAATTTTCAAGTTACCCGTTTCTACGGTAACTACAGCACTCGACGTTATAGAGCATTCAACAGCTTGCATAACTTCGTCGCCTCCGTTTTTAATGTAACTGTCTGGGTTTCTATACACAGCGTATCCAACAATTTCCGTCTCTTGTATTGCCCTCGTGGTGTCCAAAACTGCCGTATTGACGATCTCAGTCTTGGAAACAATGCTGTAGGAACCGATAATCTCGTTGGTGTCGAGTACAATAAGTTGGGCGTTTGTGACACTACCACCTCGTGCATCCGTTACATACGCGTCAAAGCTTTCTAAGAATGTGTAGCCACCGATCGTTACCAAGGAATCAACATTGAGTGCAGCCACGTCGTTGTAGGTTCCCACCGGTACGTTGTTGATGGTAAACGTGATGTAGCCCAAAATGACTTCGTCACCCGTGAGATCTGCCAGTGTAGCGCTGGAGGTAGCTCCAGCGACAACGATAGAGACGATTCCTTCCGTGTTGTTTCTTTCTAATCCAACAGCCGCAGAGTTGTATCCGGTAGAAGTAGTGAAAGAGTCAAATCGAAGAACTGTGGTATTGTATTTCAAACTACCACTCCATGCTCCGAGCGGAAAGCCGCCCGTATTCGCTGAAACTGGAACTGTGAGTTCGTTCTCGCTGAAGCGAGGGGACTTCGGCATCTCAAGGAGGACACCACCAGTCGAGGGAAGCGCAACATAGGTCGCAGAGTTCGCAAGCTGGACGGAAAGGATGGACGATGTCGAGGAATCCTCAATACCGTATCGGAAGAGCAGCTGCGCTTTCATAGAAACAACTTCGTCGGCTTGGAACCACGCTGTCGGAACATCGAGTTCACAAGATCCAACGCCAGTAGTGAGCGAAGGCAAGGCGCAAGCGATAGAGGCAACAGAGGTTGCATCTTCCGATAACGTTGCCGACAGGCGTAACGACAATCCAGTTTGCAAAACTGTGCCAGCAGTCGTGGCGTCCATCAATTGAAATCTCACCTGCAATTTCGCTGTATCTGGATACACCGTGCTCGTTAGAACAATTAACTTCACAGAAGACACCGGACGACGAGAGATTGCAATTGTAGCGGATGCTTCAGTGAAACCAGTTGGGGTGGAGTCTCCACATCGATCAGCCATCAGCTTGGCGGAAACGCTTTTCGTGGTGGTTGTTGATCCAGGAACGAAAATACCGAATTCGCGAGAAAATGCACCCAATGACGCGTAGGTGGTCGAGCCAATGCCAAAACCATCCCCAGATATTTGATAATCATCGGAAATAATCTGCGGTTGGAGCGCGGAAACGTAAGAGTCTTCATTCGCACCAGCGATGGGGTCCGGGGTTTCAAACGTAAGCACCGGAGTGTACGTATACCCAAGCGCAGACATGTGAGGATCAAGCGATACACCAGTGTATGGGAAGATCGTGGCGCTCGTAGAACCGACGGAGCTTGAAGCGCATTTAGATTTACACGTCTCCACGACAAGTGCAACGGTAATGTTTTCTTTTGCAAATTCTCCGCTTGGGCCCGAGGCTGTCACGGAAAACAAACCAGCTGAAGACATAGGAGCTTCAACGGCATAGCGCACCGGTAATTCGCCATCTGCGCTTGAAATATATGATTCAGCCTCGGCAAAACTCATGGCAGCATTCGCAAAATATGTCTCGTTAGTCGAAGTAAATTCGAAGCGGACTCTGGTGTATTCTCCGCTGACACCAGTACCAGCGTAATCGAAGAGCTGTGCCTGGAAAGTAAGCGAATCGTACGGAGATTCAGGGAGGACGATGATATCATCAACGGACGTCGCGAACAAGAACCGGTAGTCCCCTTCAAGAACCTTCAATAAGAACTGCGCATCTCTAAGTTCTGGGCATGGTGATCCGCTAGCTCCATGTACTGCACATCGAGATGTGTCGAAATCTTCACCGCGCATCCAGTCCATAGTAGGATCAACTTGTTTGCGCTGGAAGGAGTCCGCATCGCCCAAGGTCGAAGTAAGATTCGTGTATTCATCCGAGCCAGCAATCCAACGCATGAGAGCGAGGTAATCGTTTGCGTCGAACTTACAGTCACCATTAACATCACCTTGCACATTCGTCGAGCACGTAAAGTCTTGGAGGAGCGTACGTTTCGCGCTTCTGGAGCGCTTCTCAGCTGCTAAATACTCGTGCGAAGCTCGCTTTTCGTCAGGAGATTTGGTGGTCGCTGGGACCACTGCCATGTGCTGAGCTGGTACTTTGACGTTGGAGTTCACCCAGTCTTTCGGAGCACCAACAGAGAGCAAAGAGCGACGTCTCGCACCATTCAACTTAACGTAAGTCGTTCCAGCTACCGAAGCTTCGTTTGAATACGTGGCTCCGTCAGAAAGAACAATAGATGAAACTTGAGTGTAAATAAGACTGGTGGTCGCAGTGGACAAAGTAGACAACGTTATTGACGCGATCTCAGCCTCTTCCCCGATGAGTTCTTCTTGAACAGCACTACCGACGAGAGAAATTTTCCCACTCGCAGTATCAATGTTGCAAATAAAAATTTCCTTTGACCATTCGTTGGAAACAGTGCAATCTGTCACTGTGAAGTCAGTTGCGGTAGTCTCAATCTCAATCAAAAAAGACTCGAGTGACGCTTCACCTGTATTAACCGAAATAGGAATGACCACAGCATCTCCAAACACGCTTGGTCGTAACGGTACACCGGAAGTAAAGCCTATATCGACATCCCCAATCTCGGGTTTCAGGTTGGCATAAACCATTTCCGATGCATCTGTGTCCGCGAGAATTGAGGATGAGTTGAAAGGACACTGCACGGTAATGCCAAGGGTGATGGACTCGTAATGGTTATCACTCAAAATTGCTCTGCCAGTGTTTGTAACTTCAATCGCGGAAGTTACGGAGGTTGACCAGAGCAGCAATGTGTCAAGCAACTCCGGACGCATCGTGACATCCGGTATAATTGTCCCATCTTCGAACGTTATTTTCGCAGAGAGTTGCGTTTCGGTCTTGACGACGCCAGTGAAAGTCGCATCAGCCGGAAATCCGGTGATGAGCTCCATGGCTTGAACTCTCAGCATTTCCGACGAAACGGTCACTGAAACCGAATCGGTTTTGTCCGCGTAAGTAGTAGTGATGATAGCAGTTCCTAATGACTTACCATATACTACATACGTCCCATCTACAAGTCCAACTGAAGCAATGCTAGAGTCACTGGAGCTTACGGTTACGAGAGAAGAAATGTCGATCGAACTATCGTCGGTGTATACGAGTTTCGAAGAAAGAGAGACGGCGGTGTAATTACCACTGCACTGAATGACTTTAAGCTCAGCGCTATCTCCGAGCGAAGACGCGCCAGAGTACGTCGGCCACGGTGCAAGTTCTGTCTGTAAACCATCATCGGCAATATCAATTGCGAAAAAGGTTGCGGAGCCACGGACGCCCTCCGCTTCGGTGTAACCTGGAATGGTTACGAGAATCTGAAACATTCCTTGTTTGGAACCATCGGGTAAAACGGTGACTTCACCAGTAGATGAAACCTGGGCAATATCGGTACCCATGGAAACACTGAATGATGGCGGTCTGTCTGCATCATTGGTGAAGTCCAACACGCTTCCATCTTCGTATCTGACAGCAACAGTAAGTTGAATGGAAGTTGCAATGCTAGCTGGTGGATCTTTCGCACTGGACGAAGAGTCCGTGATGTATCTAGTATCTGCATTGACAAAGATAGCCGCAACTGGTGACAAAGAAATTGTTACGTTACCAACGCCAGAATAAATCACTTCTTGATTACAAATATTGGACCATTGCGCTGTGATTGCAGATTCAGTCGAGATACTTATTGCATTTGGAGCAACGTAAGCGTTGATGACGTCCTCATCAGTCACAATTTTCACAGAATCAGCGCAACTGGTTACCCCACCATTGTTATCGAAGCAGTCAGCGGTAGAAATACCGGCCGAAATACCCATACCCTTGGTGAGATACTGTGTAGTATCATCGCTGAACGTGGCCATGAAATATAATGGACCACCTTCGCCAGCAGCCGTGAGAGATTGCTCCAAAGTTGCTTTCACATTAACGCTGTAGTCGATTTGGGCTTCCGGCGCCGTAATAGCTGACCACTGCGCCAAGTTCGGAAGCAAAGCTTCCAAATTTGCCACGGTTACTTCAGTCGAATCAATGGTGACTTCAGCGAAAGCCGAAGATCTAGAATTAGAAAGCGTTATAATACTTGTTCCTGGATTAGTACCAGTTAAGGTCGCTCCAGTAACTGCGGCAACTTCAGACCGCGATGACTCGTACGCGACGGAGCAGGTGACATCAACACCGGAGACAGAGTCCAGGAATTGACCGCCATACGTGACAAGAGTACGAATCGAGGACGTTTGATACAGCGGACTGACACAATCCGTGAAACTGCAGACAGCACAAGCACCAGAAATAGGGTGCAAAACTGGCTGAGCAACAGCTATTTCCACATCAAGTGGAAACCAAACCGTCACAGGAACCACAGCTGAGTAGTCCCCGACGCTGGCGGAAACTTGAATATTTTTGTACCCATCAGATGAGCCTGGCAAAATCAAAACGGAGCAGCCACCGATTGAATCGATGGCTTGCGCCGCAAAAGATGCGCTGGAACCACAATCTACCATATCGGTAACTTGAGTGTCGGAACCGACGTTCCAAACATTCATGACAGTAAGGAAGTGATCTTGCGTCGTGCCAGTCAAGTAGGCAGTATTGAGAATTTCCGCTTGATCCATGTAGGCGTACACTCCCGTGCGCGTCTTTTGGCCAACCAAAAGCGAACCAAACGAAGACGTTCCGTACAAGTGGTCAAATTGCATTTCTTCATTGACAACGTATTCCCGAGTACCCTCGTTGACGAGGGCATTCGTGGTACCCCACAACGGCATTTCAGCTTTCCCAATGGGAGCATCAGCCGCGACAATAAATCCCACCGTCCCCAAATAAACGGCGGAACCACTTGTATCGGAGAACGATTTTGTCACGTTCAAGCCAACAGATACGATACGAACTGAGTTCGTTCCAACCGCTTGAACAATAGGAGACGGGCTGAATAATTCAGAATTCACACTGAAGTAGTTGTACGACAAATAAGTTGTGTTCCACTCTAACGTAACCATATACGAAATCAACGCTTGTGAATCAGTGGCAGCGTATAAATCAAAAGTCTCCACTCTACCAGCGTACACCGGCGAGTATCTCAATTGCATGTAAACGTGTGGGTTGTTTACCATCGTGATCTGGTGGTCATCGTTAGACGGTGGTCTCACCAAAGTGCCAGAGGATGCAAACGTTGCAATAATTTCATCTGAATACTTCAACAACATTTCAATGTCAAAAGTTACGTCGGAGTTCCACGCGCTTGAACTTGAAGCCGGAAACCAGTCGGAGCTGATCGTGGTCTCGCAGTCACCGCCACCGGAAACTGCACTGGGCAAACCGCAAGCAGTTAAAACCTCTTCAGAGCCATCAGGGGAAGTGAGTTTGAACGTTACAGAAATTCCTGACGTCAATATCTGCGGACGTCCGTTGGCGTCGCGCAACTGGTAGCGCAATCGAAAAATTGGCTCGCCTATTTCCACTGTCGGGTTTTTCAGAATGACAGACATTTCAGATGCTCTGTCTCGCGCAGTGGTGTATTCGCCAGATATTTGACCTTCAATATTCGTTAAGCTTTCGGTAGAACACGCGTCGTCGCTACCAACAGTTAGTTTCAGGCTACCAGTAGATCCTGGTGCCTTATTGTTGAACGCGAAGAAGTCTCTGGAGTAATATCCTTTCGGCTCATTTTGCTTGGTCGTCCCTGATGGTAATCCCGGGGAGTCCGCAGTTGTCGTCATAGAAACTTCGAAATCCGCGAGTAAGAGACCATCACCGGCGGGTTGAATCGAAATCGGGGCGATAGGATCAAACTCGTAACCAGACACGTTGTACGGATATTCCGAAGTGCCATAGAATGGATAGTGCGTCCCAAGGTCGGAGCCATCTGCGGCATAATTTTGAATAATGATCGTCACGCCAGCAACACTCTCAGTGGGAGCATCTTCGTTCCATTCGTAGTTGAATGCGTAGTTGTTCTCCTCGTTACCTTTCGTTTGAACAACATAAGTCCCAACATTCGTTTGCGAGGCTTTCGTAATCACGTTGTTTTTCACCGTCGATTCATCCAACGTTTGATTATACAGTGTTCCCCAGCGTTCGCCCATGACAATCGTCATGTCAGAGTTATTGAACACTCGGCCATCCGTGCGTCCATACTCGATAAAAACTTTGGAGTACGAGTCGCCGTAGCTCTCATCACCATATGCAGGCTGATATGCGTAATGCGTGTAATCGCCAAGAAAACTGTTATCCAATTCACCGACAACCGTACGAGAAGTTGATGGCAAATAGCCCAAAGCGCACGAATCACCATTCAAACCAGCAATATTGAAAGGATCAAAAATTGGGTCATACACCCTCGCCGTCACCGTCAAATACGAATATTCGTTATTCAATTTTGGAGTCACAATTTCGTAAGTCGAAAACATAGCGAGGAATTTGTAAACTCCAGTTGCCTTCTTCAGGTACGAGCCATCGACAGCCGTGGGACAGACTTTGGTAGAGTTCTCCTCACCGTTCCACAACTTACAGCCGCCCGCTACTCGATCGTAATCTGGATCTAGGTAGTTCAACGTAGCGTCCATTTGCATGAGCTGCCACTGGGAGAAAATGGAGAGATCCTTATAATCGATCCCATTCACGGTTTGGCCCAACAAGTGATATTCAATTACAATAGCATCATCCAAGTTGAACAGACAATCGCCGTTCACGTCTCCAAAAACACGCGGATAGCAATCAACACCAATAGTTCCCTTTTTGACAGTAACACCAGTCGAAACGCAATCATCAGCTGTTTGAAGCATTTTACGACGCGAGACGTTGGAAAGCAACGTTCTTCGACGAGACGCAGAGTTCAAGGCAATTTGGGTCACACTTCTCGGAGATGTAAATGGAATTTCAGAAGTCGAGTCAAACTCATTTTTGTGAATGAAAGACTGAACATCAACTTCCAGTTCAGTCACGACAGCCTGATCCGTGACGACTTCGAACGTAATTATCGCTACTTCAGTCGCCGAACCTGTAACGGTAGACTCAGTGTTAGAAATAAGAATCGAAGCCGAAGTTGAAGGATAATTGATCGTCTCTTGGAAGTAAGATGGCCAGTCGCTGCCTACGACAGCACTCACAGCCTTGATGTAAGTGTCGTCAAAGTTAACTTTCAGCTGAGCACCAACGAGGATTTCATCACCCGTATTGATTCTGACGGCAACTTCAAACAACTCGCCTGCGGATTTCGGCGGCAAAGGAATTCCAGTGTTTGCACCGATATCGAGATCGTACAAGTCCGCTAAAAGATTCGCATACACTTCATCAGTTCCCGTGACGGTTGGATGCTCGTTGTTCGCGTTAAGAGCAGCGGAGCAAACACTCGAAGCAGTCAAAGTGACAGCTTTGTAGTAATTCGCCTTTAATTCAACGAACGAAGAAACCACTTTGATCACTTCGTCTTCACTCGAGGAGAGCTCAACGAGTGCAGAAACGGGAATGTCTTGGTCCAAAATGTCTTCAAACATCGTTCCGTCGCTGAAGACAACCTTCATTCGGACTTCTTTAGAGGTCCCAAATGAGGCAACGAATGCATTTCCGGAATCCCACTGCGTTACGTGCGAAATGGATTCGATGCGGATGCGAGTATCTGTGACTGTGATCGTTTGAGAAACTACGAAAGCCTTTTCACCACTTCCGAAACTGGACGTCATATCAAAAGTACTCGCCGAGATCCCGCGCGCAAAGTTGGCTCCAACACCTGCACCACCAACAGTGCTGTCGGCACCGTACACGAGACCAATGGAAACATCGGAGGTAGCGTAGTTACCATACTTAGAAATGTCGAAAACAGATCCATCCGACAAGGTTGCGGATAAGGAAGCCTCGAGACTTTGGTAGTACTGAGTGCACGCAACTTTGTGAAGCGTCGTCGTCTCATATGACGTTGAGCCTGAGTAAGCTGGAAAAGGATTAGTGCGCATATCAACATCCGTGAGAATGACCAAAGTCATGGATACTGTTGCAGTGCCGAGCTCCGGAGCATACTCGGGCAACGACGCGCTGACCGTGATCGTTCCGATCCCGTTAGAATCGGTTTTAGGAACGACGACGCCATTGATCACATCCGCCAAATCTTCACCCGTCGAAATAGTGAAATTCGCACGATCATCGAGAATAAAATTCTTGGAGGATCCGTCGTCGTAGTTGATAGTGTAGGTCAGTACAGCCTCAACAGGAATTGCGATAGGTTGTTCACTCGCACCGTCTCCTCGTCGCGTGATTCTGTTCGTGTTTGCGAAAAACTCGACGGAAATAGGAACCGCGAGGTCAACCAAAGTCGGAATAATTCCAGAGACGTTGTACGGGGTCTCGCAGACCGTCCAAATTGGTTTCAATAACGAACCATCAACGAGCGAATCAACAGAAGTTGCCCTAACTGGAATTGTTAATTGAAAGTCAGATGTACCGTTGACATTCTCCGCGACTGACAAGTCATTCGTTGAATTTACCGCGACAGAGATGTCCAAACCATCGGATTTTCTGATGTACCTCGTCGACCCGTCGGTGAAGTGCGCCCATACCCATATCTGACCTTGATCTAATTCATTTTTGAAGTCGTGCTTGAGCTCGACGCTCACGGCCACTTCCGAATCAGCACCAATGGCAACCCCAGCAGGGGTGCTAAAAAGTTCTGTACCAGTGACGACAGCCCCTAGCAACTGGGTGACGTTGACGTAATCGTCCACGGCGCTCACGGTCACGATTGCCGTCGCGTTCAAAATGCTTGGGATGGCCGGGCTCGCAAACGAAACAGTAACATCCCCAACTTCTGGGTACGCGGTGATAGTTTCGTTAGATGTCGTATTCGTCAATTCGTCATAAATTTCCACCATTTCCGTAACTTTTTTGATCGTCGACGCATACGTTTCGTTCACTGTAATTCGCGTCTTAGAGAGGGAAACTAAGTCTGCTTCCGCCACTTGAAAAGAGGTGTAACAGGTGACGTCGTTGTTGTAAATTGATTCTAAGTTATCACCGCCAAATGTCACGTACGCCTTAATATCTGCATACTGCCAAAGTTTCTCCGAGCACGACGGATAAGTAATCGAAGTTTCATAAGACGTCGTGTTCGACGTTTCGTTGTAAATTGCAATCGTGTTTGTGATTGATGGTAAATTGATCGGGTTCAAGACAGCATCGGTGACGACAATTTCAGACTCAATCGGGTAGTACACGTTGAGCGAGGTAGAAGAACTCAAACTTCCACTCGTTGTGGTGATCGAAAAGTTGCCGTGTCCGGTATGCGTTTCGTCGATGGTAATGTCGCAACCCGTCGAGCTGACGGCCAAGGTGAATGCAGTTGAGGAGTCGGTGCTGCTCGAGCACGAACTTGGTTTAAGGACGGCATCCGAAGTGCTCGGCGAAGACCAAACAACGTAAGTCACGATGCTCGTGGACGTACCTTCCGAAGTGATGGGGTACGCATTGACCAAGTCATTTTGACCGATCGCTGAATACATCTTCACTTGCTTCGTAGAACTCACCAATCCGGGTTCTAAGCCACCCGAAGGGGCACTGCGAGAGTACGAATTTACGACGCTCGCAGTTCCCGTTGGAACGTAAGTGCGCAAGCCCCAGTTTGCCATTTGCCTAACGGTGGCTGATAACAATCCTTGGTCACAGTCAAACCAGGAGCTTCCAGCAACACACGCGTACGTACCGAATGAGCTCGTGTACGACGTGATTTTTTGCCTGAGCGTTATCTCTCCGATCTTTAACTTCGTACCTTTCGTCTCTTCTTCGAGAACATTTGTCGAAGGAGATAAAAAGACAACCGAGATGAGATAACCTGGAATGGCTTCGCTGGCCTTCGCTTGCCAAATACCGCTCGACGTGAACCCAACGTATTCAAACGTAGAATCCCATTGCTCTCCGTTTCCAGCGTCGCTGATCAAGATTTCGAAATCTCCAGCGTATAAGCCGTAATCTCCAGTGTTGACAAAGACTTCAACGACACTTTCTTCTCCTTCAAAAACAGGATATTTTGGTGCTTCCAAAATAATAGTAGCTTCAGAAACCGCATCGTGTTCATAGTGTTTCTTCAAAGTGAACTGCTGGGTAAGACTCGTTCCGTAAGTGACCGAATCGTATTGAAAGGAAATTGTCGCTTGTCCAACTTGCTCGTTAGTAGTGGAAAACCATTCTGAAACCGCTTCCACTCTACAAACGCCGGCACCGGTTACGGAGCTTGGAGTTTCACATTCGCCCATCGTCGTCGCGCCGTTTAAGTTCAAAGTCATAGAAACAGTTAAACCACTGAGTTGGACTTGGCTTCGACCATCGGCGTCGGAAAGTCTGTACCAAACAGTGGCCCCCGGCCCTGATTTGTAAAGCGACGGGTTCTTCATCAACGTTTCGATCGAAGCCGCCGGATTCGCAATTGCTTTGTAAATTGGCGTCGCGAAGTCAAAGCCGACTTCGCCGGAACACGTGTCCGAACCTCCCATGTAAAATTCAGCGAAACCAGTGCTCGAAATTGGCTTGTTCAAAATCGTCCCCACCGGTCGCTCCCACATCCCGCAACCCGTCGTTCCAGACGTGCGATTGAGGATGACTCCGAAGCGTTCTGGACCGCCTTGACAGCGACCAGCCGTGCTTTCTCGGGTATCTGCCGTGGCATATCCGAGCGAACCCTCCTTGACCTGAATATCCGGTAGCGCAAACGCGTTGTACGGATCGAGAGGAATAATAACCGTTCCTTCCTCGCAAGAAATAGAAATGGAATTCGTCGACCAGTCGTACGCTTGAAGATTCATGACGGAAACTGAAGCGCAATTGGAAAAGAATACCTGCAAATTTTCGCGCGCTTGACTCCTGTAGGACGAAGTCAAAGCTCCGATGGGAGCAGAGAACGTAACCGAAATATCGGTGTAACCGCTACGATCAGCCGTCACGGAATTAATCGTGAAGGATGCCGAAGTAACGGACGCATCGCCGAGGTACAACTGCGCGTTACACGTCAACACGTCGATCAAATCTGCCAAGAAATTTGAGTAAAATTGCGTCGTGGGGTCGCTGAATAACGAGTAATCAATATCGACATTCAAAGAATGAGTGATGGTATCGACGAGACCAGCTTCGGCGAATCCGTCGCAAGAGAAACCGTCGTCAAATCCTGGCTCTTTGTAAGCAAGGAGTTCGTAGACCGCGGTGTTTCGGCCATCCTTAGCACGAATTTGAATCAAGTTGAATCCATCTTCGAGTCGCATGTAACCTTTTTCTCCAGAGTTTACAGTTTCACAAGCGAAGGCGTTATCGTAAAAATTTTTGCGGATGCGTTTTCTCGCCCACATTCTTTTCATCTCCTCGGAGGAACCAGTCGTGATTCTGCAAATCTTGACGTCGTTTCCAGAGAGCGAGTGCGGAGTAATACCAATTCTATGATTGGTAGAATCCAAGAACGTCGAATATTTGAAGACATCCGGCATGAACGAGGGTTCGAGCTCGCCACGATCGAGTTGAATATCGCCGAGCGAAGCGCCCTCCTCTTCGTCCATCAACACATACACCGTAACAATGTAAGTGCGGGTGGACAATCCGTTTGGAGAGGTAACTACAATCAACGCTTTGTTCTCGCCGAGTCTAACGCCAATTCGAAAAGTATCGCCAGATCTCACTTGCTTCCCGTATAATCCACCGATGCGAATGGTCGCGTCCGGTTGAGTAGCGACTGGAGTCAACGCGACTCTCATGTCTGGTAAGTCATCTACGGTCAACAAGACAAAGTATTCGAACGTTCCGGAGTAAAACGGAGGTTCGATAACGCCAGGAGTAACCGCAATACCAGCCAAGGAGGCAAAATCGCCGTTTTCAAAGAACACGCAATATTCCGGGTGAAACGGAAGGTAGTCGAATTGCATGATATCGAACCAATTATTGAATTGCTTCGGCGCCGTGATCGTACTCAAAGACGATTTTCCAGAGCCGTAACGGACCATGACCGTCTCATCCGAAAAGATTTGCCCATCCAAGGATATTCGAAGCTCCACGTTCGCACTCGACGACGTCTTTGTAATTTGTTTCAAAGACGGCGCGAGGCAAGTCAGTTGGGACTTCATGGCGTCAAACTCGCCATCCACTCTCATGGAACCAAAGTAGCACGCCGACGGCACCGTGACAGAGCTGGGATCAAAACCTGGACCAAACATGTAGTCGCCCAAAGTGAAACGAATGGCAGTTCCGCCCTCGGCGGAAACTTTCGGCGCGGATGGTTTGACATCCGCGACGCTCATCTTTGAGTGGTAATGAAACTGCGCGCCGTTGACGGAATACAAAGATCCATCCAACGAAATGCGCAAGGTGACGTCCTCGTCGTCCTCCATAGGCGGTGCTTCGCAAACAATAACAAGGACACCTGATTCCTCCATGATCTGAGCGCTCATGGCTTCGACTGGTTGTTCGCCAAACTTACAGTAAAACGAGTTGTGGTCCCGCGCGACGTGACCGGACAACATAACGGAGACTTTCGTGCCTCCCTTATCTGAACCAATCGCAGGAGAAACCGCAATTTCGCAAAGCTGCAAGATGCCTCCGTCTGGACCAGTAAACTCCTTAAACTCAGCGTCGACTTTTTGATCGTAGAAATCATAAAAGTCGTAGAACGAGTAAAAGTCGTAAAACGAATAAAACGCCTCGTAAAATTGAGGAGAATAAAACGCCAACGCTTCGTCGACGGCATCCTCTTCCCAACCAATGACTTCGGGAGACAACGGACTGATGAAGTGACCGTCTTCCGTGAATTCATTAAGCGTTCTCGACCCAGCACCTCTTCTCACAACCTTGACATCGTCCGAAGAGACGACGTGCACGTCGCCATCAGTCGTCGCCGAGGAGGAGGAGGAATCCTCTCCGCCGCCGCCGAAATCTTCGACGCGAGGCAGGTCAGAGCTGAGCGACTCACGATTGTCAGCTCTCGTCGCGTCCGAAAAGCCTTCGCGAGTCAAATCATCCGAGCCGTAGCGGTGCGCCTTCTGTGATGGCGCGCCGCTCACTCCGAATGCAACGGACGAGCACAAGGCGACGAGCGCGAAGACGAAGAATTTTGTCGTCGCCTTCTTTTTGCTGCTACATTTTTTGCTAAAAAAACTCATCTTCTTATCGTCGTTTACGTTTACGTCGTCGGAAAGTTCTTCTTCTATTACGTGTGTGTGAATACACACACTACCACTACTTCTGCGAGAGCGAAGACGATCTGATCTGATCTGATCTGATCTGTTGTTATAACGAGGGAGGAGAAAGCTGTCGTTAATAGTGATTTAAAACTACAGAAGAAAAGGAAAGCGTACACGCGCGCTAAAAAGATAAATTTGGTCTTTGGATTATACGAGAGAGAGACGTTGATCGCGCCGCTGACTTTTGACGACCTGAGATTACGTACCTTGTGCTAAACTCTGGTATATTTCTATCTACTACCGATCCAAAAGACTTTCTCAGATCTCCTAAAGAAGAGAAGGGAAAGTGAAAAGCTTTTTGTCTTCACTCCCTTATCGTCGTCGTCCTCGTAAAGAGAGAGTTAGATCTGCGTCGTCTCCTATTCTACTTGTTTGAATACGCCTTCTGATTTCTCTTTCGGTGTTTCAAATCCTATGCTTTGCGCGTTCTTTTTTTTCGGAAAAGAAGAGAGACGCGTCCTAATTCACGGTGAGCAGCGGTAGCTATGTTAAAGTACTACGCGTAAACTGTGAGTAGTTTACTTTTGTTACGTTATAAAGCGCAAGAAAGCTTAAGCTTTGATGGGTTTAGTGAGATTTTTGAGGCGAGAATTGCTTGAAGACGACTGTTCGACCGGCTGCCGCTGGCCATTAAAATTTTCTAAAACCCTAAATCTAAATATTTGCGAAGAATGTGCGCGTCCGCGCCGTCGCTGTCGACGGCGCTGTCGTCGTTATGATAGTCGTTATAGTCACCATCATCGCCGGGGCCGCTCTTGTTTTCTCGTTGATGGTGATCGTTACTTCTAAAAATAGTAGTATTGATGATTCCAGTTGCCATCTCCTCCTCTGAGTTGGCCTCTCCTCTTCCTCGTCCGCGTTCTTCCTCCTCGACGAGTTGATCTTCGACGACGAAACGAACGAGGCGAAGACGTTCGCGCAAGACTTTATCGACAATTACGCTCGACGGCTTGTGGCAATCTTTTCTTGCATCCTTTTGCATCGACGTTTGTTTCTTAACTCTTCTTCGGTTATTCGCAAACGAACGCTCGGCGCGTTTCACCAAATCAGCCGCCAAGGAGCGAGGCGAGAGATTTCGAGTCGATACGGAAGTACCTCTCACTGGAGAACTCTTATTGAATTCATCATCGTGACGATGCCGATTTTGAAGCATCTTTTCTAAAGCTACAACTTCTCTTTCTGCTTCTGACATATTTTTTGTATCCTCAGATGGACGCGGGAAAGTTGTGCCGCCGAAATTCTTGTACCCAATAATATCATCGATTTCGTGGTTTTCGTCGTCGTCGTCGTCGTCGTTCTCCTCCTTTCCTCTGTTCTCTTTGCCAATGTCGTTGTTGTTGCGATCAAAATTAAAAGCGATCGAGGCTGGATTGATTTCTTTCACCGCGCCGAGAACAAACGCATCCGCTGAATCGTTGGAATCGTCGGCATTTGTATTTAAAGTGACGTCAACTTGATGCGGTACGAAAGGTTCTTTTCCTTGCGTGGCGACGCAATCGTAACACTCGAGCCGCGGCATCGCCGCGGAGGCATTCCTTTTGTCATAATTTCCGTCGTCATCTTTTCTTTTGCCGTTCACAACGCAGACTAGAAAACTGCCGTTTTGAGATACTTTCCTCAAAACAGAATTCGAGGCGTAGCGCAAACACGCCGCCCACACTTCGCTCGATTGTAAAAATGCGTGACTATCGCGAGCATCATCATCGAGACGATGTATCCAAACACCAACCAAAGGCGTTTCAGAATTATGCACTCTCGATGAGTTTGTTTTGAGAAAGCACAACCGGCGAGCTCGATCGAGCGTGAGAAATCCTGTCGTCATTTTCGTCCTCGTCGTCGTCGTCGTCCTCCTCGTCCTCCTCGTCGAAGATGAAGAAAGAGAACTTTCCCTCGTGCTTCTACCGTTGTAACCATTCAAAAAGTGGTCATCATCGAATAACGCGGAAATAACTCGAGAGGATGATGAAAATTCTCTGGAGACCCTCAACGGCCGAATCGGCGCAAACCGGAAAGCGCACGAAGGCATCTCCAAGGCTACGGTGAGATGTACTTTCCACGCAGGCGGCGAGTTTCGCTTCGTTTTCACACCGTCGCACCGTTCAACGACGGCTCCTATTTGCATCGGCCACATGTCCAGAGGCGTCAACGGCTCGTCTTCATCTTTATCTTTGTCCATCTCTTCTTCTTCTTCCTCCTCCTTCTCCTCGGCGTCGACGACGATACTCTTCGTCGTTAAAGGCATCGCATCGCACGTCGCGTAAAACGACTCTCTCAAACTCGTAAAACTCTTCCCCCACGCCAATCGCGATGCCATTCTCTCGCATCGCTTTTTCCCTTCTTGACTTCCTCCGCCGCGGCGGAACGAGACGTCCAGCGGTACGCGTCTCTCGCTACTCCAATGACTAAATCCGCGTTTTCTTTCGCCTCTTTTGTTGCTTTTGACGCCGCCGCTGCTAATCGTCACTATCCCAAAACTATCGTTGCTGTTACTGTTACTGCTATAAATCGTGTTGTTGTTGCCCTCGCTGCTGCTAAAATCGCATCTCGCGTAGAGATGATGCGATACCGATTTTGATTTTGATTTCTCGAGTATCCTTCCCGCCAACGACGAATCGTCGTTTACGTCGTCCAAGAACTGAAATATCGTCGGCCCGACGTCGCTGGACCAAACCACTACCGTCGATTCCTTCTCCTTCGTCGTCGTCTCCGCGTCCCACAAAATCTCTCTCACGCGAGGGAAATCCCTCGCGTTTTCAGAAGAAGAAGAATTCAAAGAAGACAAAGTTTCTCTCGTCCTCGTCGTCCGCGAATCATAAAATCTGTTATCTCCGTTGTTGCGTTCCTCCTCCACTTCAAACGCCTCTTCTGTCTCCTCCTCCTCTGTCGTTTTCTTCGTCGTCTTCTTTTCCTTCTCGTCCCAAAAGTTGGTTTTGAAGAAATACGCCGAAGAAGACATTTGTCTTTTGTCTTCTTCTTCTCAACAACAAGAGAGATGAGACTTAGTAGTAGTATGGAGAAAATGGCGGGAAAATCTTCATTTTTTCATCTCATCATCAACAACAAAGAAAAGTGAAACGATGACGCTCTTTCCTCCTCTCTCGTCCTCCTCTCCGTGCGTCTCTCACAACTGTCAAAATTCTTCTCGTTCTTTTTCCTCGAAATCGTTGAAAACAACTTTGTCGCGAGGAAGAGGAGGTAAAGGAGGAAAAAATCAGAATCAATCTTCAACGATGATTGCAACGCGAGCGAGGAGTCACGACAACGACGACAACGTTAACAACAATTCTAAGTGCGTCGAGAAAGCGAAACTGCGGGATTTATTGTCGAATTTGGAGCGATGGCTTCGAGAGAACGGGTCGGAGATGAACGAAAAGTGCGAGTTTGGGTTTAGCTCTATGATGGAAGAAGAGAACAACAACAACACTTTGATTCGTAAAAACACGTGCGGTATTTTCAATCGCGGTAGTAGGAGTAGGAGTACGAGTAGTAGTAGTAGTAACATCAGCAGCGATGATAACACGATTATTAAAAAGAACGAGTCGATATTGAAAGTTGGCGATTCGGTGTGGATGACTGCGGAGAAAGCGAGAGAAGATACGGACGGGAAGTGCGGGAAGATTTTAAAGCGTCTGGCGGCGCAAGGCGAAGCCGCGCCGGCGTGGGTGGAACTTTCCGTGTATTTGGTGTGCGAACTCGAGAAAGGCGAAAGTTCGTTTTACGCGCCGTATTTGAGTTATTTACGCGAAGCGACGGTGTTAGAGTCGCCGTTATTTTGGTCGACGGAGGACGTGAACGCAATCGCCGGGTCGCAACTCCTCGACGACGCGGCTGGGTACGATTCGTACGTTCGAGGGATGTACGAGTCGTTGAATTTAAGCGGCGACGGTGTACCGGAGGATACGTTCTTGTGGGCGTTTGGAATTTTACGGTCTCGAGCGCAACAACCCATGCGAGACGGTTCGGAAGTTACCTTAGTTCCCGGGTTGGACATGTTAAACCACAAGGCGAGATATTCGGAGAACGATTTTGGGGTTGGCGGGAAGAAGAAAAAGCCAGATTGGCAAGTCTACGAGGCAGGTATGGACGACGGCGCGATGGGTTCACCCATGGCGGCGATTACAAACTTATTCGGTGGTGGTGGTGGTGGGAAGAAGGAGGACGCCAGGGGGAGCAGCGGTAGCGGTAAGAGTAGCGGCGCAAAAACGAGCGGCGGCGGCGGCGAGAATAACAACACCAAATTCGCCTCGTTTCGAGCGCAACAAGATACCATTCAACCGGGCGAGGAAATTTTTATGGATTACTACGCCTCCATTAACTTCGACGAGCGACCTTTGGATGGTAAAACCTGCGTCGATTACGGCTTCGTCGATCCCGTGGAACGAAACGGTGGCTACGAGTTACGAATAGGCATTCCAGAAAACGACCCAAACAGAGACGATAAAATCGACATTTGCGACGTGAGTCAACAAATCATAGGCGGCGGCGACGATCCAACCTTTTATTTAAAAGCGTACGAAGATCCAGATCCAAACTTGCGCGTTTTCAGCAGATTGTTGAACATCCAAGGCTCGGACGCGTTTTTGTTGGAAGCTTTGTTTCGAAACAACGCGTGGGAGTTGATTTCCGAACCCGTCTCGAAAGAGAACGAAACGCAAGCCTGCGAAACGATGATTGCGGGATGCAAAGACGCTCTGTTGCAATACAAAACGAGCATCGAACAAGACGAGGATATGTTATCGATCCAGGATATTTCCGACGAAAAGCTTCTCTCCATTCGCGTCTTGTTGTGCGAAAAAAAAGCGCTCAGAAACACGTTGCGATATTTCGAAACCATTCGCGCCTCTGTCGATCGCTTAGAGTATTACCAAGAGCGACGCTTGAGGCAGTTAAACTTGTTGGACGAGGACGGGAGTTCCACGTACGATCCATTCAACGATTTCATAGCTTAATCATATATAATAATACTACTATATTAAAATAATGATGCAAAAAAAAGTTGTTCAATACGCGAGTTGAACGCGTGACCTTCTCGGTGTAAACGAGATGCTCTAACCACTAAGCTAATCGAACGACATGTATTCTCCTTTAGGGTTTACATTACTCAATATAAACAAAATAAAGAAGCCACTTCATTTTATTCACAAAAAACACGACGAATAAACACAAAAAACTCCACTCAAACGAAGAGAGACTCTGATACAATGTTGTTGACGAACCCGATCGAGGAAGACGCGTTCGAACGAACCAACGAAAACGAAGACGAGGAGAAAGTGTGCGAAAAAGAACGAGCGAGGAGAGGGTTATTATTATCAGAAGAATCGTCCTCGTCGTCTGCGGCAAAAGTGGCGTTTGCTTTTCTCTCACCCAAATCGTCGTCGTCGTCGTTAAAAACCGAAGAGGAAGAAAAAAAGAGCAACGTCAACATTAAAACGATCGCGTTCTTCTCGAACAGCCGAGTGCCTCTGACGATGTGCGAGGAGATTTTGTCCTTGTTTAAGAAGAAAAACAAGATGTTCGAGAAGATTGGCCACGTGAAAACGTCCGGCGTGAGCGAACGGAACGACTGTTTGGGCGACGATTTTGATGATGATTTTGACGACAAGAATTCTTGCGATATGTATTACCAGGAAGAAACGAAGATCGCTATCGTGAAGTGTACATACGACGTTCCCGTGGAAAATGCGACGAGATGGGCGGAAACAGTTTTAAAAAGTCTCTTTCCAGACGATGATGAAGGAAGGATGATGCGTCGTCAAACGCCGCCGCTACGAAAGGCGTTCGTCGTCACGTCGTTCGTTTCCTCCTACGCCGACGATACGGACGCGGATGAAAACGGTTTCGGTGATAGCGCTCGCTTTGCCGTGCGATACGTAGGGAACAAGGCGTACACTACTTCTTCTT
>Ga0209091_10001631_pt1 | contig 19572 bp, 21 predicted proteins | sample ArcticOcean_MG_C_6_FD_187438 | JGI IMG/M metagenome (GOLD analysis project Ga0209091, IMG submission 187438) | Marine microbial communities from western Arctic Ocean - ArcticOcean_MG_CB8_128 (SPAdes) (version 2) | ecosystem: Environmental > Aquatic > Marine > Oceanic | place: Arctic Ocean...
CAATTTCATTAGGCGAATTGTTTTTCTATATCCTTCTGGTCTCATCATTCCAAAATTTCTGTGAATTCTTGATTCTAAATCCTTTCCTTTTTCTTGGCCAATAACTAAAACTGAAGTTCCATTAAATTTTGCAAACCCTGTTAGTACCGATTTATCTTCTCCATAAAACCTATCTCCTGACAATGGAATAAATTCTTCAAATAAGTTTTTTATATAATATTCAGATTTAGGACGATCCTTGTGTCTTGCGACTAAAACTTTTTGCAAAGGGTTTAAGTTTGAGTAAATATCATTTAACTTAATATCTATTTCAGATTGAATTTTGGATATTTTATTAGTATCTATCTCTGACAAGCCTTCTTGGTTATAAGGATCTTTTAATTTATCTAATTCTGTTTCCAAATCTTTAATCTCTATTTCAAAATTAAGGTAATTTTTCATGTTGATATTTTATTATTAATTATTATCAAAAAAAGGCAATAAAATGTTTACTAATTGATGTAATTAAATTAAAATTTAATCTATATATATCGGAAGAAACCACTTAATTGAAGCGCCGAAGGAGCAACTACCCCTGAAACTCTCAGGCAAAAGGGCCGATAACACATAACACTCTGGAAAGAGATTTTATCTCGCCGAAGGAGCAAAACTCTCAGGCAAACATACAGATGGGGGGAGTTAAAGAGTGCTATGAAAAATCTATATACAAAAATTAACAATCTCTCAATATCAAACGAACTATTAGAGTTTGTTAATAACGAACTTCTTAAAGATACAAAAATTTTACCAAAAAAATTTTGGTTAGAGTTTGATGTGGCTGTGCACGAATTGGCAATTAAAAATAAAGAATTATTGAGAATAAGAGAAGACTTACAAAAAAAAATTGATACATGGCATATAAAAAATAGAGGTAATGCGATTAACCTGGGGGAATATAAAAAATTTTTAGAAGAAATTGGTTATTTAAAAGAAGTGGGTCCTGATTTTAAAATTAAAACCAAAAATGTTGATCAAGAAATAACTAGCATTGCAGGACCTCAATTAGTTGTCCCAATTATGAACGAAAGATATGCACTTAATGCAGCTAATGCAAGATGGATGAGTTTATACGATAGCTTATATGGAACTGATGTAATTCCTGAAACAAAAGGAGCTGTGATAGGAAAAACTTATAACCCAATAAGAGGTCAAAAAGTAATAGAGTATGGTCGTAACTTTCTAGATAAAAATGTACCCCTTGAAAAAGGAAGTTGGAAAGATATTAAAGGAATTCCTGAAGTTAATAATAACCAATTAAGTTTAAAACTAAAAAACCCTAATCAATTTGCAGGCTGTGTTAAAAAATCAAATCATTTATCTTCACTTTTATTAATAAATAATAATCTTCATATAGATATCATTTTTGATATAAATGATTCACTTGAAATTCACAATCCTGATGGCAATCAAGATAGTGCATCAATTCATGATATTATCTTGGAGTCTGCTATTTCAACTATCTGCGATAATGAAGATAGTGTTGCTGCAGTCGATGCTGAGGATAAAGTTATTTGTTACCGTAACTGGCTTGGACTAATGAAAGGTGATTTAAATTCAACATTTAAAAAAAATAGCAAAACTATTGAACGTAAATTAAATTCTGATCGAAGCTATATTTCTAATAATGGAAAAGAATTAAAACTACATGGTAGAAGTTTGCTACTAATAAGAAATGTTGGCCACCTTATGACCAATCCTGCAATTACTTTAAAAGATGGTTCTGAAATACCAGAAGGTATTATGGATGCATTTATAACATCTGCAGCTTGTCTTCATGACTTAAAAAAAAAACGTAATTCAAGAACTGGCTCAATTTATATAGTTAAACCCAAAATGCATGGACCTAACGAAACTGCTTTTACAGATTTAATTTTTACTAAAGTTGAAGAAGTTTTGGAATTAGAAAAATATACTTGTAAAATTGGTATCATGGATGAAGAGAGAAGAACTTCCTCAAACCTAAAAGAGTGCATTAGAACACTTGAAAATAGAGTATTTTTTATTAATACAGGATTTCTGGATAGAACAGGTGATGAAATGCATACCTCTATGGAAGCTGGTCCCATGATTAAAAAAGGAGACATGAAATCTTCTAAATGGATTGGGGCATATGAAAATAACAATGTTGATATTGGTCTTAAATGTGGCTTTTCAGGTAAAGCACAAATTGGTAAAGGCATGTGGGCGATGCCGGACAAAATGGCAGATATGATGGAACAAAAAACTGGACACTTAAAAGCTGGAGCGAATTGTGCTTGGGTTCCTTCACCTACTGCTGCTGCTCTTCATGCACTTCATTATCATGAAATAGATATCTTTGAAAAACATAAAGAATTGAAAAAAAGAGAATCTTCAAATTTGGATGATCTTCTAACGATTCCTGTTGCTGACAGACCTAATTGGTCTATCGAAGAAATTAATTCAGAAATTTCAAATTCCTCACAAACGCTTTTAGGTTATGTTGTTAGGTGGATTGATCATGGAGTAGGCTGTTCTAAAGTCCCTGATATAAATAATATTGGGCTAATGGAAGATAGGGCCACGTTAAGAATTTCCTCACAACATTTAGCTAATTGGATTCATCATGGAGTTTGTTCAAAAAAACAAGTTTTAGAAATTATGAAAAAAATGGCAAAAATAGTTGATGAACAAAATAAAAGTGATAGCTCCTATCAAAATATGTCACCAAATTTTGATAAATCAGTTGCCTTCAAGGCTGCATGTGAATTAGTTTTTCATGGAAGAAGCCAACCTTCTGGATACACTGAGCCTCTTTTACATTTGAATAGATTAATTAAAAAAAATTAGTCAGAACTAGCTTTTATTCCAGTTCTATTTTTGAAAGCAGAAAATAAAGTCCCATCATCAAGGCTTTCAATTTCACCACCAACAGGTAGGCCTTGAGCTAGTTTTGAAACTTTTACTTTTGTTTCTTTAAGGCTATCTTGTATATAATAAGCTGTTGTTTGACCTTCTACTGTTGCACTAGTAGCTATAATCACTTCTTCTATTGAATCTTTTTTTACTCTCTCAACCAATGAGTTAATTAACAAATCTTCTTTTCTTTGACCATTAGAAGAAGATAAAGTCCCACCTAAAATATGGAAGTAACCTTTATAAATACTTGAATTTTCAATGCTCCATTGGTCAGCAATATTTTCTACAACACAAATTTTATTAAATTTTTCTCCTCTTATCTCACAGTTATTACAACCCATTGTATTGGATTTTAAAGAACCACAAGTATTACATCTCGATACATTTTTATAAACTTGTGCCAAACTATTTGCCATCGGTTTCATCAATTCATCTCTGTTATTTATTAACTTAAGAACTATTCTTTTAGAAGATTTAGGACCTAAACCTGGTAATCTTGAAATTAGTTTTATTAGTTCATCAATTTCATTTATATTCTGCATTAAATCACTTTAATATTTAGGGTTTAAATCCTGGAATACCAAATCCAGTTGTTACTTTTGCAATTTCTTCAGCTGTTTTGGATTTTAATAAAACCTTCGCATTATTATGAGCCGCAATTATAAGGTCTTCAATTATTGCCTTTTCTTCTTTAATAATTTCCTTTGATAATTCTACTTTAATCATTTCGCCTTCGCCATTAAGTATGACCTTTACTGAATTAGCTCCAGATAGTCCCTCAACTCTAATATCTTTTATTTTTTCTTGGCTGATTTTCATTTGGGCCTCGATTTCTTTAGCTTTATCTAGAATTTTACTAAAATCAGTCATAATTTTTGCTTTCATGAAAATTTACATCTATTAGTTCTGCATCATTAAAATGTTCTAAAATTTTTTTGTAAGCTTCACTTTTTTTTAAATTTTTTAATTTTTCTTTTTTTAAATTTCTTTCTTCATCTTTGATTGACAGATTACCGGTATTTTTTGATAAAAGTATAATCCATCTATTGTTGGTCCATTCAAATAGCTTGGAAGATAAATCTTTAATAAATTGCTTATCAAGATTTTCATTAAATGATATTTCAATTTTTTGTTTTTCAAAATTTACCAAATTAACATTTCTTTCCAATTCATATTTTAATTTAATTTCTTTTTTTAATTCACACATTTTAATTAAATCATTAAAAGTTTTAATTTTAGATTCTGATTTTTCATCTAAAATCACTTTATCATTTTGTTTTTTTTCTTGAAATATATTTTTGATTTGTCCAATTGTTTGTGTTGCAATATCAGAAGAATTTTTTTCTATTTTTTTATTTTCTACTTCTTTAGAAATATTGTTTTCTATATTTGTTTCTTCACTTATTTCTTTTAGCGATTTCTCAGATAAATTTGTAATTTCTTTTAGATGAATTAATCTAATAAGAAACATTTCAATAGATAAATTTTGATTAGATACAATATCAATTTCACTTAATGTATTAATAGAAAATTGCCAATACAACAATAAGGTATCATTTCTAATATTACTAACAATTTCTTTAATCTTATTAAATTCTTCATCATTTAGAGAGAAATTTGTTCCATTAACTTCTAGAAATGAAATATTTTTAAAATAATATAATAGTTCTAAGAAATCATTTAGAAATATTTTAGGCTCGACACCTTGATCATAAATATTTCTATAAATCCTTAGTACTTCTTTTTCGTTCCCTTCAAATAGTGCTTCGAATAATTCTATTAAATTTGATTTATCAAAATAACCAAAAAAAGTTTGAGCTGTTTTTAGATCAAGCTCTAATCCTTGGTCTTGGCCCACTATTGCTCTATCTAATAATGATAGCGCATCTCTTACAGATCCTTCAGAAATTTTTACAATTAATCTTAAGGCCTCTTCTGTTGCCTTGCCTTTTTCTTTTTCTAAAATTTTTTTTACAAATGTAAAAAGCTCTAAAGATTTAATTCTTGCGAGATCAAATCTTTGACACCTAGAAACTACAGTAATGGGTATTTTTTTAATTTCTGTTGTTGCAAAAATAAACTTTAAATATTCTGGTGGCTCTTCAAGAGTTTTTAATAGAGCATTAAATGCCTGCTTACTTAACATGTGAACTTCATCTATTATAAATATTTTATACTTGGAAGAAGTTGGCCCATACCGAGAAAATTCAATTAAATCTCTGACATCATCTACTCCTGTTTTGCTAGCAGCATCCATCTCAAGAACATCAATATGATTTGAGTCACTAATTGCACTACAGTTTTCACATAAATCATTTTTGCAAAGTTTATCTACTCCTTTTAAACAATTAAGTGATTTTGCAACTATTCTTGCTATGGTCGTTTTTCCTATTCCTCTAATGCCTGTAAAAAGATATGCATTAGGTACTTTATTTTCTTTAATTGAATTTAAAATTGTCTTGGCAACAACATCTTGTCCTATCAAATCATCAAATGTTTGAGGTCTATATTTTAAAGCTAGAACTTTCGTATTTTTATTCATTTTAATAAGGAGACTAGAACCTGAATAACTGTCTCTACGATTGCTTCCGTTAAGATCTGGTCGGGTTCAAGCAGCTTTCACCTCTAGCCTCCAAAGACTATTATAACAGTAATGTTTTCTATTCTACAATAAAAGTTTATAAATTATTTTTCACGAAATTGATCAGCTTTAAAAACACCTAAGACGTGAAAATCTTCACAATGTAGTCCCAATTCTTCTAGAGATTTTTGAACTTTTAGCTCCTCAATATGACCATCTAAATCACAAATAAAAAAATAAGAAGCAAATGAATTTTTTTCAGGGAAACTTTGAAGTTTAGTTAAGTTAACTCCATTAATAGCAAATCCTCCAAGAGATTGATAAAGTGCAGCGGGTTTACTTTTTAATTTAAACAAGAATGAGGTTATATATTTTTCTTTTTTAAATTCTGGCTGTTGAATAGATTTCCCCATAATTAAAAATCTAGTTGTATTTCCTTTTTCATTTTCAATATTAGAAGCTATAATCTCTAACTTATAAATTTTTGCACTTAATTTTGAAGCTATCGCTGCATTTGATATTTTTTTATTTTTTGAGATTAACTCTGCTGATCCTGCTGTATCTGCTCTCACGTTTTCTGTAAGATTATTTTTCTTAATAAAATTTGAACATTGGGATAGTCCTTGGGCATGTGATAATACATTTTTAATATCACTTATTTTAGTGCCAGGCAAAACTAATAAATTATGTTCAATCTTATGAAAATGTTCTGCATAAATATTTAAGCGATATTTAAAAATTAAATATTCAATTCCTATATTTCCAGTTGTTTTATTTGACTCAGGTATAATAATTTTAAAGTTTTCATCCTGTTGCGCTTTAAGAAAGCACTCATCAAAAGTTTTACAAGGTATAATTTCAGCATTTGGATAAACCTCTAGCGCTGCCAAATGTGAGTAAGCTCCTGGTGACCCCTGATAAAGTATTTTCATTTTAAGATTTATATTCCATAATTTTTTTTAAGGCTAGGTAATCCTCTCTCGTATCAACACCAATTGATGATGATTTTGCTAAAAATACATTAATTTTTAAATTATTATCTAAAGCTCTTAATTGTTCTAATCTGTTTTGAGTCTCATTTTTAGTTTGTTTTAAACTTATAAACTTTTCTAAAGTTTTAACTTTATACGCATATATGCCTATATGATGATAAATATTTTTTTCCTTCTTAAAAATATGATTTCTTTTAAAAGATAGCGCTAAAGATGAATTATTACTGTTTAATTTTTCTGCAGTTTCTACTTTAACAATGTTTTCATTAGAAAACATCTTTTTATCTTTAATTTCTGATCCTAAGGTTCCAATACTTGAATTGGTTTTAATCATCATGTTATTTAAATTTATAATATCATTTTTATTAATTGAAGGCTCATCTCCTTGTACATTTAAGATATAATCAACATCTTCAATTTTTAATTTTTGATAACCTTCAAAGATTCTATCAGTTCCTGACTTGTGATGATTCCCTGTTAGAACTGCTTCCCCCCCATTTTTTTCAACATCTTCTAATATTAATTGATCTTCAGTACACACTACAACTCTGCCTATTTCTGTATTTTTTACTTTGTTAACAACGTGTGAAATAATAGATAAATTATTGATTTTTAAAAGGGGTTTGCCTGGAAGTCTAGTTGCAGACATTCTAGATGGGATCAAAATTAATGTTTTGGGCATACTTTAACTTACCAGATTTATGCGTCTAACAGACGCAAAATAATATTCTTAAAATTAGATATTTTTTTAAATTATCGTGTTATACGTTCAAAATAATAATAATTAAAATGGATTCGTTCGAAATAAATAAAATTATAGCTGCTATTATACTGGTTGTAGTAATTACTGTTGGTGTTGATAAAATTTCAGATAATATATTTCATATCAATAAACCTGCAAAACTAGGTTATAAGGTTGACGTGGTAGCTACATCAGCAAGTAGTGCTTCTAGCACAGTTGAAAAAAATGATATCACATCACTTATGGCATTGGGTAACCTTAATCATGGGGAAAAAATCTTTAAAAAATGTGCAGCGTGTCATTCTATATCTCAGGGTGGTGGAAATAAAATTGGTCCAGCCCTTTATAATGTGGTTGGAAGAGCTGTAGGCAATATTTCAAATTATAAATACTCTAAAGCTTTAGCATCTTATGGCAAAGAATGGACATTTGAGGAACTGAATAGTTTTTTAATTAAACCAGCTAGTTGGATCAAAGGAACAAAAATGGCATATGCTGGGTTAAAAGAAGAAAAAGATAGAGCTTCAGTTATAATGTACTTAAATCAAAATAGTGACAACCCAAACCCACTACCTTAATTTTTCAAAACAATATAATAAAATACTTTTTTGAACATAAACTCTATTAAGGGCTTGTTGCCAAACTTTTGATTGTTTTCCTAAAAAAACATCCTCTGTAACTTCAGAACCTCTAGGTAAGCAATGTAAAAGAATTGCATCTTTTTTTGCAGCACTCATTAATTTTGAATTAACCTGAAAGTTTTTAAAATCTTTAATTTTATTAATTTTATTAATTTTATTAATTTTGTCATTTAAAGACACAACTTTATCTGCAAAAATAACATCTGCATTCATTACAGCTTTTTTAGCATCACTAAAAATATTAATTTTTCTTTTATTTTTCTTAACCCAGTCTAATACAAATTTTTTAGGTTTATAATTTTTAGGGCAAGCAATGTTTAAATTAAATGAGAATTTAACAGATGCTACAATTAAACTATTAAGTACATTATTAGAATCTCCTATCCAACTAATATTCATTTTTGAAATAGATTTTTTTTTAATTTCTTCCACCGTAAAAATATCTGATAATACTTGTGTGGGGTGTGATAACGGGCTTAAACCATTTATAATTGGAATACTTAAGTATTTTTTAAATTCTTCTATTTTTTTATCGCTATCTGTTCTAAGCATAAAACCATTACCATAAGTTGATAATACTTTTGCAGTATCTGCTAAACTTTCTCCACCTTTTTTTAAATGTAATTCATCAGGTCTTAAAGTTAATGTCCCTCCTCCCAATTGCTTTATGGCAAGGTAAAAACTTAGTCTAGTTCTTAGGCTAGGTTTTTCAAACATTTGTATAAGAAGTTTTCCTTTTAATGGTTTATCTTTATCTACATCTAAAGTATTAAGATTTTTTCTTTTATTTTTTCTTTTATTTGCATCTGTAATGATTTTCCTAAGATCGACAGCCGGTATATCTTTAAGGTTAATAAAATGTTTCATTTTTATTAAAAACTTTTACAAACTTTTTTTACAATTTTAATTGCTAAATCTATTTCTTGCTTTTTAACCGTTAATGGTGGCAAGAGTCTTATTGTATTTTCTGCGGCTCTAATTGTTAGTAACTTATTGTCCATTAATTTTTGAATAAATTTTGTTTGATCTTTAAATAATTGTAAGCCTATTAAAAGACCAACACCTCTTACTTCTTTAATTATATAGGGAAATCCTTTTTTTATTTTATTTAGCTCTGAGTTAAAATATTTAGATATATTTTGAACATTTTTAAGAAATCCCTTTTTAAATATTTGTTCTAAAACCGCACTACCAATTGACATTGCTAAAGGGTTCCCACCGAAAGTAGAGCCATGTGTGCCTGGAATCATTCCTTTGGCTACTTTTTTTGTCATTAAAACTGCAGCAAGTGGGAAGCCTCCACCAATGCCTTTGGCAATTGGAACAATATCAGGTTTTACGTTTGCATGCTCAAATGCAAAAAATTTTCCTGATCTTCCTATTCCACACTGCACTTCATCTAAAATCAACAAAATTTCTTTTTGATTACAAAGTTTTCTTAAATCTCTTAAGCACCAATCAGGAATTACTTTAACACCTCCTTCTCCCATAATAGTTTCAATCATTATAGCAGCTGTTTTATTTGTTATTGATCTTTTTAAAGATTTATGGTTTCCAAATTCAAAATGATCAAATCCATCTATTTTAGGTCCAAATCCTTCTGTCATTTTTTTTGAACCACTTGCATAAATTGCTGCTAATGTTCTTCCATGAAAAGAATTTTTTATACAAAGAATTCTATTTTTTTTGGGTTTGCCAATTGAATAGAAATATCTTCTAGCAATTTTTATTGCTGCCTCTGTTGCTTCTGTGCCGCTATTTTGAAACATAACAAAATCAGCAAACGTCTTTTGTGTTAATTTTTTAGCTAATTTTTCACCCTCGGGTATCATGAAAGCATTCGATACATGCCAAACCTTTTTTGCCTGTCTGTTCATTGCTTTTATTAAATGTGGATTTGCATGCCCCAGTGAATTTACAGCTATTCCTTGAACAAAATCTAAATATTTTTTTCCATTTGTTGCATAAAGAAAACTTCCCTTACCTTTTTTAAATGCAATTTTTTTTCTGTTGTAATTTTTTAATAAAGCACTCATTGTATTATGATTTTATTTTATAACCTATTTTATAAAGATAAAATGCAAGAAACCATATTAGTGCTGCAAGAATTGTTAAATAAATTAAACCAAAACTTATAGATCCATCTGAAACTCCTAAAAATCCGTATCTGAAGCCATCAATCATGTAAAAAAAAGGATTAACATGACTTATTGATTGAAAAAAAGCTGGCAATCTCTCTATTGAATAAAAAACACCTGAAAGAAAACTCAGTGGTGTAATAATAAAGTTTGTAACTGTTGCTGTATGATCAAATTTTTCAGCCCACAAGCCAGTACAAAAACCTAACGCCCCTAAAATAAATGAACTTAGAAACGCAAAAATAAAAATATAAAAAAAACTATAAATGTGAATTTCAATAATAAACGAAAACACTACTATAGAAATAATACCAATAAGCAGGCTTCTTGTTACTGCTGCTAGTATTATAGCAAATGACACTTCTAATGCTGATAATGGAGCATATAACATATCAACTATATTGCCTTGAATTTTACCTATCATTAATGATGATACAGAATGGCTAAAAGATTGAGCCACAATACTCATCGCAATTAGTCCTGGAGCTAAAAAACTGATAAAAGAATGCCCTAAAACTTCCCCTCTATCATTACCTAGAGCCAGTGAAAGCACTGATAAAAATAACAAACTTGAAATCAATGGTGAAAGTAAAGTTTGAGCCCAAACTACAAAAAATCTTTGACACTCTTTAAGCCATAAGCTTTTAAATCCAATAAAATTTATAAAACCGAACCTTCTTACTCCAATATGATATTTTTTTTGTAATTCAACCATAAGTAAATATTCATAACGTTTTTTTTCAGTATTTGTGAAAAAAACAATAAATTAACTTGCCTTTTAAATTAAGTTATGTGTATCTACATGTAGTTATAAATATTTTAATATACACAAAATGAAGTAATTATGAGCTGGACAGACGAAAAAATTGAAAAACTAAAAGAATTATGGGGAAAAGACAACACTGCAAGCCAAATAGCTGAAATAATCGGTGGTATGAGCCGAAATGCCGTGATTGGAAAAGCCCACCGATTAAACTTATCAGCTAAAAAAAAACCTAGAAGTTTAAAAAATTTTAATACACAAACAATAGATGATGAAGTTGATACTACATCAAAAAAAATAAGAAAAAGTAAATTTAAATCTTTACTTATAGAAAAAAATTTTGAACCTGAAAATCCAAAACAGCTTGAGGAACTTGATGAAAATACTTGCAAATGGCCAACTGGTCATCCAAACGAAAGTGCATTTTATTTTTGTGGCAGAAGTTCATTAAAAGATTTTTCTTATTGTAAATTACACTTATTATATGCTTTTCAGCCGAAAGGTAAAAAAGAAAATTTTGCTGCTAATAAGGATGATGAAATGCCCCAATATATAGAAAAAAAAATTAACTCCTCTAAATAATTAATTTTTTATACTTATTCATTTAATAATTTATTCTTTGCTTTTTTAAATTCTATTTTACTTAAAATCTTATTCTTTCTTAACTATTTTAATCTTTTTATTTCATTTACCATATTCGGTTTTTTTTTATATGAAAAATATTTTTTTTAGATTTAACTTTACTTTTGGCCTCGATTCCTCGATTTATTGCTTTTGATATAAGTAAAATTACAAATAAAAAAATAAGTATCATAATAAAATATATAATATATGCGTTCATCTTATAAAGTTATAATTTTATTTTTTATATTTATCTTGTGAAAACTGTCCTGCTTCTGACCACATATAACAATATTTTTTTACTTCAGAATCAAAACTTGAAAGAGCGGGTAGATTAAGATCAAAATTATTTTTAAATTTTTTAGATTTAACATTGTCATATTTCAATAATCGTAACTGATCCAAGGTAATTAATGGTCTTGGAAATAATTGAAAAAAAGATGCAGTAAATTTAGCTAGTAACATAGGCATTGGAAATAATAATCTTTTTTTTCCTATAAGTTTTAAAAGTTTTTTTACCATTTCTTTTAATGTAAGAGTTTCGTTACCAATACATTCAATTTTTCCTGGCCTTATATTTTGAAAAATAACTTGATAAATTATTTCTGTTAAATCAGAACAATAAATAGGCATAAATTTTGTTTCACCATTATAGTATAATGGGAAAATAGGAATCCTACTAAGAAGTGTCATAAAATTTGTGGTAAAAGAGTCATCTACAGAATAAACTATACTAGGTTTTAAAATTATTGATCTACTAAAATTTTTTTCTATATTAATTTCACCATTCAGCTTACTTTGTGCGTAAAGGGAATCCTTTGCTTTTTCAATTCCCATCGCTGATAAATGAATAAACTGTTCAATTTTATACTCATTACAAAGGCTAGCTAAAAAAAAAGGAAATTTTTCATGAATGTTAATAAAGCTGTTAGTGTTATTTTTTTCATATAAGATTCCAATTAAATTAATACATATATCGGCCTCCTTCATTAATTTTCTAATCTTCTCTTCATCAAATATACTAGTTTGAACAATATCAATATAACCAGGATTGGCTTGAGTTTTTAAAACATATCCTTTTTGATGAAGGTTTCTAGTTACAGCTGTGACTTTATAATTATTTTTAGTCAACTTTCTAATTAAACTCCTGCCAATCTGGCCACTAGCGCCAAAAATTAGACAATTTTTTGGTTTCATATATATATAATTAATTATGAATGTTGATATTAAAGTTCACAAAGATGATCTACCAGAAGATATAGACTTAGGCAACTCAGTTGCTGTTGATGGAGAGTTTATGGGACTGAATGTAAAAAGAGATCCTTTATGTCTTATTCAATTATCCACAGGTAACTTAGACGCACATATAGTTCAATTAAATAGAAAAGATTATGCCGCCCCTAATTTAGTCAAATTATTTGCAAATAAAAAAGTTACTAAAATATTTCATTATGCCAGAGCAGATATGGCTCACATCAAATATTATTTAAAAGTACATGTTGAAAATGTAAACTGCACTAAACTGAGTAGCCGATTGGCGAGAACATTTTCTGATCGACACGGATTAAAAGATTTAATTAAGGAAATTGTTGGAGTTGATATAAGCAAACAACAACAAAGCTCAGATTTTGGTGGCGAACTAACTACAGCGCAATTAAAATATTGTGCGAACGATGTAATATATTTACATAAAATACATGATGAGCTTAATAAAATTCTTGTGAGAGAAAATAGAGAAGATTTATATAAAGATTGTTTAAAATTTTTAAAAACTAGAGTAGATCTTGATTTAGCCTCATTTAGTAGTGATATCTGGTCTCACTAAATGGAAAAAGAAAATTACAAAAAAATTGCAAAATATGTAATTGATCTTGAAATACTAGCTTTAAAAAAATTAAAAAATTCAATTAATAATTCTTTTAATCAGGCTGTAAACTTAATTGCAAAATGTCAATCAAAAATTATTTTGTGTGGCGTGGGAAAAAGTGGTCTTATAGCATCAAAGATCGCTGCTACGCTATCTTCTGTTGGTAGCCCATCTTTTGCACTTTCTGCTAGTGATTGTTCACATGGAGATTTAGGAAGTATTTCAAAAAAAGATGTTCTTGTTTTAATAAGCTACTCTGGAGAAACCCCAGAGTTAAAAAATATTATCCAATATGCCAATAGAAATAAAATTAAATTAATCGGAATTGTTTCTAAAAAAAAATCACTTCTACATAAAGCTGCTGATGTAAAATTGTTTATTCCACAAGTCAATGAGGCAGGCTTAGGCATTGTTCCAACCTCGAGTACGGCTGTACAATTAGCAATTGGGGATGCGTTGGCTATAGCGACAATGAATAAAAAAAAATTTAGCAGATTAGATTTTAAAAAATTTCACCCTTCAGGTAGTCTTGGTATTCAATTAAAAACTGTTGAAGATTTAATGATTGTGGGGAAAGGAATTCCTTTCGTTAGAGAAAATATAAGAATGAATAAGGCATTAAAAATTCTTTCACAAAAAAAACTTGGAGTACTAATTGTACAAAATAAAAGTAAAAAAACTATCGGTATTATTACTGATGGACAGATAAGAAGAGTTGGACAAAAAACAAATAATTTACAAAACTTAATTGTAAAAAATGTTATGACTCCAAATCCTATAAGTACTAACCATGATACACTAGCTGCAAAAGCGTTATCGATAATGAATGCAAAAAAAGTAACTTGTCTTTGTGTAAATAATAAAAAATCCAAGAATAAGACTGTCGGAATAATTCATATTCATAATATTTTAGAAACAAATATTAATTAAATGCATAAAACAACATACATCCAAATTTTATTATTTATTTTTGTATTTATTTTAATTGTCTTAACATTTAATATTTACAACTCTGATAGAAATAAAAATAAAAGGATTACAGACAATAAGGGAGTGGTAAATTTAGAGCAATCTCAGATATCTAATACTATGGAAAATTTAAGCTATTCTTCTGAAGATAGTTTTGGAAATCAATATAAAATAAGTGCTAAAAAAGGCAGTTTTAGTTTTGAGGATAAAGATATAATATTTATGGAAGACGTTAATGCCATTATAAATATGAATAACTCTGAACCAGTTTTTATTAAGGCCGATTTTGCAGACTATAACAATAAAAACTATGATACATTTTTTAAAAAAAATATTTTTTTAAACCATTTAACACACCAAATTTCAGGCGAGAAATTAAATTTATTATTTAAGACAAATTTAGTAACAATGTCTGACAATTTGATTTATAAAACTATTGATACAAAGCTTTATGCAGATAAATTTGAAATGAACTTGGTTACAAAAGACAATAAAATTTTTATGAAAGATAAATCAAAAAAAATTAAAATTTTAATATCAAAATAATGGCAATTATAAAAAAATTTAGAATAAAATCTTTTAAACAACAAAAACCTCTAGTTTCTCTAAAAAAAATATCATTATCCTTTGGCAAAAGACAAATCCTTGATGATATTTCATTCAACATTAATCGAGGCGAAATACTTGGAATGTTGGGACCAAACGGTGTGGGTAAATCAACTATATTCCATCTAATAACTGGACTAATTAAACCAGACTATGGTTCATTAATTTTTAGTAATATAAATGCTACTAACTATCCTATCTATTTAAGAACAACAAAATTTCAAATTGGTTACGTTCCTCAACATGGTGGATACTTTCATGATTTAACATTAGCAGATAATTTAAAGGCTATAGCGGAAATTTTAATTAAGGATACTAAAGAAAGAAGCCAACGAATTGACGATTTAATTGCAAAATTTGAACTTGACTCAGTTAGGCATGTTAAAGCTAAATTTTTATCAGGTGGACAAAAAAAAAAACTGGTCATAGCTATTGCTCTCTTAGGTAGTCCCAAGGTGCTCTTACTAGATGAATGTTTTGCTGCTTTAGATGTATTGACAATAAAAATGCTACAGCAAATAATAGTAAACCTTCAAACAGAAAATAATATTGGTATTTGCATATGCGACCACCAAGCAAGAGATCTTTTATCTTGCGTAGACGTAGCTATAGTTCTTTCAAATGGTAAAATTATAGCAAATGGGACACCGTCACAATTAATTAATGATTCTAATGCTAAAGCAGCATATTTTGGTGATTCTTTTAAATATAATTAATTATAAGTAGAATGGTAAAACCTATTTATTTTACTAATAAGATAAAAAATTTTAATAAAAAAATTTTTGTCGATGGAGATAAAAGTCTATCAATTAGATGGGCTTTAATGGCATCGATGGCTCTTGGAAAATCAAGAGCATATAATTTATTAAAATCTAAAGATGTTTTGAGAACTATGGCATCTTTAAAGGAGCTTGGAATAAAAACTAGATATAACAAAAAATATCATGAAATAAACGGTAATGGGTTAAATGGTTATATTTATAAAAAAAATTTAACTATTAATGCTGGTAATTCAGGAACATTAGGTAGGCTTATTTTAGCTCTTTTAATTAATTCTCCAAGAAAAATAAAATTAATAGGTGATAAAAGTTTATCAAAAAGAGATTTTTCTAGAGTAATCCAGCCACTCAAAAAATTTGGTGCGAGTTTTTATCCAAATAACAAAACAACACTACCCATATCAATTAAAGGTAAAAATCTTATTAGACCTATAAAATATTTTGAGAATAAAGGATCCGCACAATGCAAAAGTAGCGTAATGCTAGCGGCATTAAATGCCTCTGGCAAAACTTTTATTAAAGCTAAAAAATCGAGAGACCATACAGAGATTCTTTTTAAAAACCTTAAAATCCCAATTAAAGTTAAACAAACTAAAAATTATGACTATATTGAAGTCGAAGGTAAAAAAAATTTTAAAGCACTTAATTATAATATTCCAGGCGATATAAGCTCAAGTGCTTTTTTTATAGTTTTAACTTTGCTTTCTGAAAAATCCTATTTAATTATTAAAAATGTCAATATTAACCCTTCTAGAACTGGTATAATTACAATACTTAATAAAATGGGTGCACAAATTATTTTTAGAAATAGAAAATTTTACAAAGGGGAGCAAATTGCTGATATCTCTATAAAAAGTATAAAAAAATTAAATTCAATAAACTGCCCAACAAAACTAAATAGTAGTGCTATTGATGAGTTTCTAATTATTTTTCTTGTAGCCGCAAAAGCAAGAGGAGTCTCTTACTTTAAGAACTTAGAAGAATTAAATCAAAAGGAAAGCAAAAGGTTGGATTGGGGATCTAAAATTTTAAATATGATTGGTATTAAAACAGAACTTACCAATCATTCTATTAAAATTTACGGAAATCCTAATTTAAATTTATACAAAAATTATGAAGTTAAAAATTATTTACGAGATCATAGAATAATGGCCATGACTACTGTTGCGGCGTTAACCTTGGGTGGCAAATGGAAAATAAATGATCCTGACTCAATTAACACTTCTTTCCCTTCATTTTTAAAAATTATTAAAAGTCTTGGAGGAAAAATAAATTGACTAAATTTAAAAAGAATATCAAAGTAGCAATTGACTCTCCAGCTGCAGCTGGAGCTGGAACACAAGCAAAATTAATATCTAAACATTATAATTTGATGTATTTAGATACCGGTAAAATCTATAGATTAATAGCAATGATAAAACTTAAGAATCCAAAAAAATTTAAATACTCATTCATTAAAAAAAAAGTTCAAGAGTTAAAAATAAGAAGCCTTCAAGATAAAAAATTGCTGTCTGATGAGGTAGGTGTTTGCGCCTCAATAATAGCAAAAGATATAAAAATAAGAAAATTAGTACACAGCTTTCAGGTTAATTGTGCTTACAATCCACCAAAAAAATACAATGGATCTTGTCTAGATGGGCGAGACATAACTTACAAAATTGTTCCAGATGCAGATTTTAAGTTCTTTATAACGGCAAATATTAAAACAAGAGCCAAAAGAAGATACTTGGAGCTAAGGAGATCAAATAAGAAAATAAGCTTTACCACGGTCCTAAAAAGCATAAAAAAACGTGATAAAAGTGACTATAATAGAAAAAATTCACCACTCACTAAAAAATTTTCGATGTTGATTAATAGTGAAAATTTAACTAAAAGAGCATGCTTTTTACAAATTAAAAAAATAATGGATAAAAAATTAAATATTAATGGAAATTTATAATCAATTAGACACACCAGCATCTAAAGAATTCGAACATCTACTTAATAGCCAACTATCAAAAACTAAAATTGTAGAAGGAAAAATAATTGAAGGTAAAATCACTAAAATTAGTGAAAAATTTATTTTTTTATTTATTGAAGGTTTAAAATCAGAACCAGTCCTAGATATTAATGAATTAAAAACTATGGGCATGTCAGACAAGATTAAATTAGGCGAAAATATTTCTGTACTTCTAGAGCGTATAGAAGATAAAAATGGAGAAGTGTTAGTATCAGCTTCTAAAGCACAAAAAATTAGTGGTTGGGATAAATTGGTTGAAGCTTACGATAAAGAAGAACCAATAAATGTTAAAATAATTAGCAAATGCAAGGGAGGTGTAATAGCCGAGCACATTGAAACTAAAAGCCTAACTTTTATGCCTGGTAGTCAGATATCAGATAAACCGCTAAAAGATATATCTCATTTGATGGGAGTTCCATTTAGGGCAGCAATAATTAAATTAGATCGTATAAGAGGTAACTGCTGTACTTCCAGAAGAGCAATAATCTCATCTAATAAAAAAATAGACAAAGCTAAGGTAGTTGAAAAATTTAAAATTGGAGATAAAATTAAAGGGGCAATTGTAAAAGGCTATAGTTCATTTGGATGTTTTTTTGACGTTAACTCTGAACTAGATGTATTAGTTCATCTCCAAGAAATAAGTTATTCAAGAGTTAACCATCCTGAAGAAGTTTTTAATATTGGTGAAAAACATGATTTACTTGTTATTTCAGTAGATAAAGAAAAACTACAAGTTGGATGTTCAATTAAACAGCTATCTAAAGATCCTTTCGATAATATTTCAAATTACGAACTAAATAAAAAATATAAAGTTAAAGTAGTTAAATTAATGGATTTTGGAGCTTTTTGTGAATTGGAAGAAGGGCTGAGCACTCTTTTGCATACTAGCGAACTAAGTTGGAGTAAAAAAACAACCTCTGCAAAAAAAATGTTTAACATTGGTGAGGAAATAGATTGTATTATTACCGAAATTGATAAAGAAAAAAGAAGAATAGCTATATCACATCGATTAACTCAAAAAAATCCGTTTGATCAAATAGAAAAAGATTATCCAGTTGGAAGCGAAATTGAGGGAACAATTAGTAGTATCAATGAATATGCAATTTATTTAAAATTAGACAACATAGACATAGATGCATTTCTCCACGCAAATGACTTAAGTTATTCAAAAAATGGTGAAGATGAATTAAAGAAATATAAAAATGGAGATAGATTAAAAGTTAAAATTTTAGAAGTTAAATTAGACCAACAAAAAATTCGAATTGGTTTAAAGCAAATGAAAGAAGACCCTTTTATTACTTTTTTTAATGATAAAAAAGTTAATGATACAATTACAGTGCAAGTTATTTCGTCAGATAACAAAGGTCTTGTGGTAAAACCAGAAGGCTACGAAGTGAATTGTTATATAAAGAAATCCCAAATAGCTATTAATGTAGCTGATGCACGTCCATCAAGATTTGTTGGTTCTGAAAGGATTGATGCGGCCATAGCGGAACTAGACTTTGAGAAGAGAAAAATAACATTAAGTATCAAGCTACTGGAAGAATTGCAAAATAAAGAAGCTGTTACTAAATTTAGCTCTCCTCTTTCAGGAAAAAATCTTCCTTTCTCATCTTTATTTGATGCTCTTGGAAAAAATAAAAAAAATAAAAAAGAATAAGCTAAATTGGCTATTGTAAAATCAAAGCTCTTAAAACAATTAACAGATAATTACCCAAACTTTTTAAAAAAAGACCTTGAAAAATTTCTAGATATATTTTTTAAAGAAATTAAACAGGCATTAAGCAGAAAAGAAAGGGTGGAGCTTAGAGGATTTGGCATTTGGTCAACTCACATACAAAAAGCCAGAATATCAAGAAATCCAAAAACAGGTGAAAAAGTAAATACCCCGGAAAAAAAAACAATTCACTTTAAAATGTCAAAAGAAATGTTTAATAAATTGAACAATGATAAATAAA
>Ga0209091_10001633_pt1 | contig 19562 bp, 11 predicted proteins | sample ArcticOcean_MG_C_6_FD_187438 | JGI IMG/M metagenome (GOLD analysis project Ga0209091, IMG submission 187438) | Marine microbial communities from western Arctic Ocean - ArcticOcean_MG_CB8_128 (SPAdes) (version 2) | ecosystem: Environmental > Aquatic > Marine > Oceanic | place: Arctic Ocean...
TAAGCTAATAAATAAAAATTAAATAGTTTTAAGATTAAATAAAATGTTAAAAAAATTAGATTTAATAAAACTTTAACTTTTTAAAATAATATTTATTGAATGTAAGATATTGATGTCTTTTTTGACTTTTAACATTCTTTTTTTACTAGTTTTAATTTATAAAATAACTTAAGGGTTAGTATTAATTAATATTTTTTTTACAGTATCTATATATGTTCTTCCTATCACATATCTAACTCCGTCAATTTCAACGCTATTTCCTTCAATTGATTCTACTTTATCTATAGAAATTGTAAATGAACGGTGAATTCGGATAAATTTATCTTTAGGTAATTGTTCAGTGAAACTACTTAAAGTTTGATGAATAATAAATCTTTCAGTAGAAGTTGAAATTTTTAAATAATCTTTTAAGGATTCAACAACTAAAATTTCATCCAAATATACCTTTTGTAATTTCTTTTTATTGATTCTTAAAAAAATAAAGGGACGCTTATTTTTAGTTGAATTATTTATTTTTTTATTTTTTTCAACATGACTAAAAACTTTATTTATGCTTTTCATGAATCTAGGAAAGGAAATAGGTTTTACTAAATAATCGGTAACATCTAATTCATAAGTTTCAGCTGCATATTCTTTGTATGCAGTTGTGACTACTATAAGAGGTTTTTTATTTAAACTTTTAATAAAACTTAAACCGTCAAAAACAGGCATGTTAATGTCTAAGAAAATCAAATCTATATGATTATCTTTTAAATAATTTATAGCATCGACACCATTATTGTAAGTATTAACAATTTCAATATCATTAATTTCAATTAAATAATTTTTAATAACATTAATAGCTAACGGCTCATCATCTATAATCAAACATTTAATACTCATGAGACTCTGATTTTTAATTCAACTACAAATTGATTATTTGAATTATCAATAAAAATACCATAATCTTCTTTTTTATAGCCTAATTCCAATCTTTTTTTTACATTCGACAATCCAATTCCGCCTTGATTTCTATTAAATAATTGTTTTTTCTTTGGTTTTATAGGAATAGGATTAACAACCTTAAACTTAAGGAAATCATCTTCAACATTAAAGTCTATATCGATTTTTATTTTATCTATACTTTTATTTGCTCCATGTTTAAAGGCATTTTCTACAAAAGACAACAATAAAATTGGCGCAATAACTTTACCTTCGATTTGTCCGCTAATGTTCATATTAATTTCAAGGTTATCCGAATATCTAATCTTTTCTAACTCTAAATAATTTTGAATACAAAGAATTTCATTTTTTAAATCTTGTCTTTTCTCTTTGGTTTCATATAATAAATATCTCATCAGTTCAGAAAGTTTTAAAATCACCTTTGGAGTTCTTTTAGAGCCTTCTAAAGAAAGAGAATATATATTATTAAGAGTGTTGAAGAAAAAATGAGGAGATACTTGACTACGTAAAAATAATAGTTGAGTTTCCAATTGTGCTTTTTCAAGATCAGTAGATTTTTTATTTTCATTTATCCAGTCTGAAGTGATTTTTATAGCTGTAACAAAAGTTATTACATATAACTCACCTATCATCATATCCATAACATAATTAGAAGTCAAAGTATTTACAATTTCACGACTTTCAGGCCAAACATTTGAATTTAAAAAATAGTAAGTCAGATTAAATTTCACAATGACCATCATAAAAATAGAAGAAAGCAGTAACAGTATAAATAATGAATATTTTTTCTTATAAATAAATCTAGGCATTAACACATAAATATTTAAATAACATAAGCTTATGTGTATTGGAAAGCCTAATAAACCCGATTGAAAAGAATATAAAAAATCATCAAAAATTCTTCCCCATCTAAAAGTGTTAATTAAGAAGTAAATAATCCAAAATATTACATGATGCTTTAATGTTATTGTATAAATTCCTTTTGGATTCATTTTTATCTTACTTCAGTAGTTATTCGTCTAATATTATTTGTTTTTTCAAGCTTTTTTTAAATATTGGAAATAGCAAATTTGATTCTAAAGCCCTGCAAAACACTGCTAAATATAATTTTTTTTGTTTAAACTAAATTTATTAGTGGTTTTATTTTACATAAATATTTAATAAAAATTAATGAATACAGTAGATATAATAATAATTTCGATTTATATTTTCTTAACTATTGGTTTAGGTATTTGGGTCTCAAAAAAAGCATCTAAGGGATTAGAATCCTACTTTTTAGGTGGTAAATCAATAAAATGGTATTACTTAGGTCTAAGTAATGGATCAGGAATGTTTGATGTATCTGGAACAGCTTGGATGGTCGGAATACTATTTCTATATGGAACTAAAAGTTTTATGTTTATGTGGCTATGGCCTGTATGGAATCAAATTTTTATTATGATGTTTTTAGCGGTATGGATTAGACGATCTAATATTATGACGGGTTCTGAGTGGATATTAACAAGATTTGGTGATAAAAATGGAGGAAGAGCATCTCATATAATTGTAGCTTTTTTCGCAACTATTGCTGCTATTGGTTTTATTGCTTATTTTTTTGAAGGAGTAGGTAAATTTTTAACTATTATTTTACCATGGGATTTAACATTGCAAATAGCTGAATTTGTATTATTTAATTCAGAACAATCTTACGCATTAATAATCATATTTTTAACTACAATCTATACCATTAAAGGAGGAATGTTTTCTGTTGTAGCAACTGAAGTGTTACAATATGTTGTAATGGTATTAGCAGCGATTTTAATAACTGTATATACTTTTACTACGGTAACTGATGTTGAAATAAATAATGTTATAACTGATGAGTGGAAAAATATATTCTTTGGATGGGAATTAGAAACTCATTGGACTGAAAAATACCAAGCATTTAATGATTTAATTGATTCTGAAGGATTTAAGATGTTTGGAGCATTAATTGGAATGTCTTTATTTAAAGGTTTCTTTGCTAGCGTAGCCGGACCGACACCAGGTTTCGATATGCAAAGAATATTATCTACTAAAAATGTAAAGGAGGCTGCATATATGAGTGGTTTCACTAATTTAATATTATTTATTCCAAGATATTTATTAATAGGAGGTATAGTAGTTATTGCTCTGGTAGCTTTAAGTCCGGAAATGATTTCTAGTACTAATCTAACGGGTTCTGACTTAGAAGTATTACTTCCAAAAGTAATAAACTTTCATATTCCTCCAGGTATTAAAGGTTTATTATTAGCAGGTTTATTAGCAGCATTTATGTCTACTTTTTCAGCATTTGTCAATGCAGGACCTGCATATTTAGTAAACGATATTTACAAAAAATATTACAAACCCAATGCTTCTTCAAAACATTATATAAAAGCAAGTTATATAGCATCTTTTTTAATAGTTATTTTAGGTGTATTTATGGGATTCTTTGCAGATTCCATTAACTCACTTACGTTGTGGATTACTTCAGCATTGTTTGGTGGGTATGTAGCAGCAAATTTTTTAAAATGGATTTGGTGGCGTTTCAATGGCTGGGGATATTTTTGGGGTATGTCAACTGGTCTAATAATTGCAACGATGCAATATGTTCTTTATCAGTTTAAAGACTCCTTTGATAGTGATACATTATTATATGAATTATCTAATCTTCAAGCTATATATTTATTTCCGATAATATTTTTTGTTTCATTATTTGGATCATTTTTAGGAACTTTTTTATCTAAGCCAACTGACATGCAAATTTTAAAATCGTTCTATAAATCTGTAAGGCCATGGGGTTGGTGGCAACCTGTTTACCAAGAATTGACTAAAGAAGATGAGGGTATTCAAAAAAACACTAACTTTTGGAAGGATATGCTTAATTGTGTTATAGGAATTGTTTGGCAATCAAGTATGATAGTACTACCAATTTATTTTGTGATTAGAGATTATCCAAAAACAATAATTGCATTAACAGTTTTTATAATAACATCAATTATTCTTAAATTTACTTGGCTGGATGCAGTCAGAAAAATAAAAAACTAAATATTTAATTTCAAAATAAAAAAAAGTGAATATACCTTGGCAAGACAAACCAAAAGATTGTAAAGATGTTTTATGGAGGTATTCTGAAAACCCAATAATTAACAGATACGATATTCCCTCTTCAAATAGCATATTTAATAGTGCTGTTGTACCTTTTAATAAAGGCTTTGCTGGAGTCTTTAGATGTGATAATAAAGCCGTTCAAATGAATATTTTTGCAGGTTTCAGCAAAGATGGTATTAATTGGAAAATTAATCATGAGCCTATTCAAATGCAAGCTGGAAATACTAAAATGATTGATTCGGAATATAAATATGATCCAAGAGTTGTTTTTATCGAAGATAGATATTGGATAACTTGGTGTAATGGATATAACGGTCCAACAATTGGAATTGGTTATACATTTGATTTTAAAAATTTTTTTCAATGTGAAAACGCATTTTTACCGTTTAATAGAAACGGAGTTTTATTTCCAAAAAAAATAAATGGTAAATATGCAATGCTAAGCAGACCAAGTGACAATGGTCATACCCCTTTTGGAGATATCTATATTAGTTATAGTCCAGATATGAAATTTTGGGGTGAACATCGATGTGTTATGAAAGCTACTGCTTTTGAGGATAGCGCATGGCAATGTACTAAAATAGGTGCAGGCCCAATTCCTATTTTAACTGATGAAGGTTGGCTAATGATATATCATGGTGTAATCAACACTTGTAATGGTTTTCGCTATGCTATGGGTACTGCCTTATTAGACGAAAATTCACCTGAAAAAGTAAAATTTAGAACGCAACCCTACTTATTAGGGCCAGCCAAACAATATGAAATGGTAGGAGACGTGCCTAATGTAGTTTTTCCTTGTGCTGCTTTACACGACTATAAAGAAGATAAATTAGCTATTTATTATGGGGCAGCTGATACAGTAGTAGCTATTGCTTTTGGAAATCTAAGTGAAGTTGTAAAATTTACTAAAGACAATAGTTTATAAATGAAAAGTCAAAACAAAATATGTTTATTTTTATTGTTTTTTTTGACAATTAATATCTTTTCCCAAACTAAATTAGTAACCCTTCCCAGAACCCATACTGCTTACAAAACAAACATTTCTATCAATATTGATGGAAAAGTAAATGAATCTATTTGGGAAAAAGCAAACTGGACCTCGAATTTCATTGATATTGAGGGAGTGGATGATCCAAAATATCAAACTAAAATAAAGATGTTATGGGATGAAGATTTTTTTTACATTTTAGCGGATATTAAAGAGCCAAACATTTGGGCAGATATTACTGAAAGAGATGCTATTATTTTCCATAATAATAATTTTGAAATTTTCTTAGATCCAAATGGAAATACACATAATTATTACGAAATAGAAATAAATGCATTAAATACCATATGGGATTTATTTTTAACTAAACCATACAGAGAATTAAATTCTTCCGTTATCAATGATTGGAATATAACTGGCTTAAAATCTGCAATTGGAATAAATGGAACATTGAATAACCCTAATGATATTGACAAGGGGTGGATAGTCGAAATGGCTATTCCATGGTCAACTTTTAAAACATCATACTTTCAAGATATAGTCCCTAGAAATCAGTTTTGGCGAGTTAACTTTTCCAGAGTAAATTGGAATCACACTATCGATAAAAATGGAACTTACTCAAGAAAAAAAAATAAAGAAGATTCAAAATATTTAAAAGAGTTTAATTGGGTATGGTCTCCTCAAGGAGTTGTAAACATGCATGAGCCTGAAAAATGGGGATATGTCCTATTTTCATCAAAAAATATTAATGATATTAATTTGTCTGATTCAAATACATTTAATATTCCAAAAGACGAACAAATAAAATATACAATGTATAATCTTCATAGAAAACAAAATAGATTTTTTAAAAAAAATAAAGTTTGGATTCAAACAATGGATGAATTAATTGAGAAAGATTTTGTAATAGCCAATAAAAAAATAAAACTCAAATTAGAACTTCATAAAACAGGATATAACATTTTTGCAACTAGTCCATTTTCGAATAAAGAATTTATCCTAACTGAAGACGGCGAATTACTAGTTAACTAAAAATTAATAAAATGAAAAAAATAACAATACTATTTATGACATCTATAATTATACTTTCTTGTATGAGCCAAGAAAATAATAATGTGAATGAAAATAATGAATCAACTTTCAAATTTAGCACCTGGATTACTGCTAATGATAATAAATCTGATAAAGAATACATTTCAGAATTTAAAAATTATAAGCAAGCTGGAATTGATGAGATTTTAATTAACACTCTAACAGATCCAAAATTACTTAATAGACTAACTATTTTAGCAAAAAAGGAAGGATTAAAAGTACATGCATGGATTATGGCTATGAATAGACCAGGAGATACAATAGCCTTAAAAAATCCCGAATGGTATGCGGTTAGTAAAGAAGGTAAGTCATGTTTTGACACAAGACCTTACGTAGACTATTACCAATGGTTGTGCCCAAATAGAGAGGAATCTCGTAATCATATACTAGGTTTAGTTGAAGGCTTATCAAAAGTTGAAGGAATCGAAAGTGTTCATTTAGATTATATTAGATATTCAGACGTTTATCTACCTATAGGTCTATTACCTAAATATAATCTTGTTCAAGAGACTGAACTTCCTGAATATGACTTTTGTTATTGTGATGTTTGTGTAAGTAAATTTGAAGATATTCATAATAAAAACCCTATTGATTCAAAAAATACATCAATTGATATGGAGTGGAAAAATTTTAGACTTAATAGCATTAGAAATATAGTAAATGATGCTTATGCTATTGTTACTAAAAATGAAAAGAAATTAACAGCTGCTGTATTTCCATATCCTGAGATGGCTGACCATATGGTTCGTCAACGTTGGGACAAATGGACCATAGACGAAGTATATCCAATGATATACCATGGGTTTTATAACGAAGAATTAAATTGGATTGGTTATGCTACAAAGCAGGGAGTAGATGATGTTCAAGACAATATGATAATTAATACTGGTTTATATTTACCAGATTTTAGTTCTGCAGATGAGCTTAAACAAGCAATTATATTAGCAAAAGAAAATGGTGCCCAAGGAGTAGCCTTTTATGAAGGCCCTGGTCTAACCGAAGAGTTTAAAAAAGTAATCATTGAAGCAAAGCAAGAGCTAAACTAGATTATAGGTACTAAAATATGGATTTCAACAAAAAAACTATTCTATTATTACTTTTCAATATTTTTTTATTTTCTAATGCTCAAAATTATACAGATTATGTAAATCCTTTTATAGGAACATCAAATTTTGGAGCTACCAACCCTGGTGCTATTTCTCCTAGAGGAATGGTTAGTGTATCCCCATTTAATGTTTCGGGTAAAAAAAACACCTTTGAAAAAGATAGTAGGTGGCTATCAACTCCTTATGTTAATGAGAACTCTTTTTTAACCGGGTTTTCACATGTAAATTTGAGTGGAGTTGGATGTCCTGATCTTGGGGTTATTTTAACGATGCCTACCACTGGTGATTTGGTAACTAATCATTTGGAGTATGGAAGTGCTTATGAAGACGAAAAAGCTGTTGCTGGATATTACACAACAACTCTAAAAAAATATAATATAAAAGTTGAAGCTACTGCAACTACCAGAGTTGGTATTAGTAAATATACTTTTCCTAAAGGAAAATCTAATATATTGTTAAATCTAGGTTTAGGTTTAACCAATGAGCAAGGTGCGTCAATTAAAATTGTTTCACCAACTGAAATTGAGGGAATTCGTAATGTTGGTTCTTTTTGTTACTATAAAGCTGAAGAATCTTATCCTGTGTATTTTGTAGCTAAGTTTAGTAAACCATCTGAGAATTTTGGGATTTGGAAAAACACTACTGATTATAATGGTTTAGAAAAGCAGTGGATGCCATACAATGGAAAAACTAGAGTCTATGAAAACTATTATAAAGAAGTAATTGGAGATAGCATTGGAGCTTACATGAGCTATAATTTTAAAGAATCTACACAAGTTGAAGTAATGATTGGGGTTTCCTACGTTAGTATAGAAAATGCTAGAAATAATTTAGAAAAAGAAACCAATGGCCTGTCATTTGAGAAAATACATAATCAAACTAAATCTAAATGGAATGAATTACTTTCTAGGATTGATGTAGAAGGTGGTACAAAGGATGATAAAACTATTTTTTATACAGCATTGTACCATACTTTAATTCACCCCAATATTTTAAATGATATTAATGGTGAATATCCCAAGATGAAAACTCGAAAAACTCTTAAAACTAAAGACACTCGTTATACTGTTTTTTCATTTTGGGATACCTATCGAAATTTACATTCCTTAATGTCTCTAATCTATCCAAAACAACAATCTGACATGGTTAAAAGTATGTTATCTATTTATGATGAAAGCGGATGGCTCCCAAAATGGGAATTAAACTCTACTGAAACAACTACAATGGTTGGAGATCCTGCAGGAATTATTATTGCAGATACTTACTTAAGAGGAATAAAAGACTTTAATATCGAAAAGGCTTACAAGGCAATGATTAAAAGTGCTACTCAATTAGATAAAAATTTATTACGCCCGGGAATAAAAGAATACAATAGTAAAGGGTTTTTAACCACGGCTTCGACTAAAAGTGGCTCAGTATCTATAACTCAAGAATATAATGTAGCAGATTTTGCAATTTCACAACTTGCTAAAGAATTGGGTAAAAAAAAGGATGAAAGTTATTTTAAAAGCAGGTCAACATCATATAGAATGCTTTTTGACAAAAACTTTAACTTATTAAGACCAAAAAGTAAGGATGACTCATGGGTAATGCCTTTTAACCCTAATACAGGTGCTAATTTTCAAAAAAATTTAGGATTCATCGAAGGTAATTCTTGGCAATATACATTTATGCTAACTCACGATATTAAAGGACTTGTAAATTTAATGGGTGGAGAAAAGCAATACTTAAAACAGTTATTGAATGTATTTGAGAATGATCAATTTGATATGGCAAATGAACCTGATATAGTCTATCCGTATTTGTTTAATTATATTAAGGGAGAGGAATGGCGTTCTCAGAAAAAAATATCACATTTAATTAAAAAGTATTTTAGTAACAAACCAGAAGGTTTACCTGGAAATGATGATACAGGTACAATGTCAGCTTGGTTAATATACAGCATGATGGGTATTTACCCAATAAGTCCTGCAGATCCAATTTATGCTATAGGAACCCCTTCCTTTGACAAAATAACAATTAAGTTAGATAATAGATACTACAAAAAAAATCAACTTATAATTGAGAAAGAAGGTAGTGGTATTATTAAGGAGTTAAAAATAAATAATAAACCTCATAATCGTTATTTTATTACCCATAAAGAACTAGTAAATAAAGGAAGTCTTAAAATTATTTTGAATTAAATTTGTTTAACAAAGTTTTAACAAACATCCTATCATACATGTTATTTGTCGAAATTATTTACGAGTATCAGTATATTTTCGTTATTTACTTTCATTATTAAACAATCTAACATAAAACTATGATTAAGATATTTTTAAAAGGTTTAGTTATCTTATGTGTTTTTAGCGTTCAAAGTATGTATGCTCAAGGAACTGTAAGTGGAACTATTACTGACGCTTCAGACAGCATGACACTTACTGGTGTTAATGTAACTGAAAAAGGAACTTCAAATGGTGCAATTACCAATTTTGATGGTTCTTACTCAATCACTACCATGAGTGAAAATGCAACTCTACAGTTTTCTTACTTAGGATACACTACTAAGGAAATTGCAGTTAACGGACAATCTAACATTAGCATTACTTTAGATGAGAGTTCTGAGAGTTTGGACGAAGTTGTTGTTACAGCTTTTGGTTTTGAAAAGAAGACTAAATCTATCGGTTATTCTATCACACAAGTTAAGGGTGATGAATTAAATCGAGTAAAAACTGCTAGCCCTATACAAGCTTTGAGGGGTAAAGTTGCTGGTGTTAATATTAGCAATAGTTCTACTGGAATAAAAGGATCTGCCAGGGTAGTTATTAGAGGAAATAGTTCTTTTAACGGAAATAATCAACCATTATACATTATTGATGGTATATCTCTACAAAATGAGCAGCTAGGTTCTGCTGGTGAATGGGGTGGAAGTGATAATGGTGACGGGCTTTCAGCTCTTAATCCTGATGATATTAAATCTATTAGTGTTTTAAAAGGTGGTGCAGCCGCTGCACTTTACGGCTCTAGAGCTTCCAATGGTGTTATAATAATTAAGACAAAAGATGGTAGAAGTGCTGAAAATGGTTTAGGAATAGAAGTAAGTAACCAAACGGTATTTACTACTATAAACGACTTGTATGACCCTCAAACAACCTATGGGAATGGTATTGCTGGCGGTTTTCCAACGGATCCAAATGATATGTTTAATTCTTGGGGACCAAGAATGGATGGAGCACCAAGAACAACATATGATGGCTCTCAACAACCCTATGAATATGCTGGAGATAATTTTAACCGCATTTTTTCAACAAGTGTAAATATCACAAACTCTGTTTCACTTACTTCAAATACAGATAAAGGAAGCACTAGGTTTTCAGCTACTCACTTAGATGGTAAAGATGTTGTAGAAACCTCAAAACTAAAACGAGTTGCTTTTTCTCTTAATACTACGCAGAAACTTTCTGATAAATTAACATTTAATGCAAGTGTAAAGTATAGAGATTCGGACGAAAGAGCAAACCCTATCGTTGCAACTGAACCGGCGAGTATTATGGGCTCTCTTGCTCGTTTTGCTCCAAACATAAACGTAAATGATTTTATTGGTGATTATGGTAATGGTACCATTGATGGTATTAATGAATTGTCAGTTGCTGATTCTAACATATATAGAACAAACCCATGGTTTGCATTACACAATAACCCATCATCCATGGAGAAACAAAGACTACTGTCTGCTGTGAGTGCAAAATATGATATCAATGAGTCTCTTTATATAAGAGGACAAGCTGGGTTTGATAAGTCTACGAACCATTATAATAATACAATTGCTAATGGTGCGAATTTAACTTGGCCTGGAATCCGTTTTTATCCACTAGGACAACTTCAACAACAAACACAAACTATTGACCAGTTTGATGCTGATCTTTTTTTAGGAACTGATTTTTTAAAGATAACAGATAAAATCTCAATGAATGGATTTGTCGGAGCAGGAACTTTTTCTGCTAAGGCAGAAAACACGGGTGTTCTTGGAAATAATGTAGTAATCCCTGGATTATATACTGTTCTTAACACTGAAGGTCAATCAGGATTATACGGATACCAAGCAAGAAAAATTAATTCTCTATATGGATCTGCTGAATTTTCATTCGCAGATAATATATATTTAACAGCTACTGCTAGAAACGATTGGTTTTCAACGCTTTCAGCAGAGGGTAAGACAACTCCTAACAATGATCTATATGGTTCTGTTAGTTTATCCGTATTATTATCGGATATGGTAGAGCTTCCTGAAGCTATCTCTTTTGCAAAAATTAGAGGTGGATATTCACAAGTTGCTGGTGGAGCCAATAATCCTTACGGTTTAGGCTTAACTTATGGTCTAGTCGGACAAGGTCATTTAGGAAGTCCACTTGGAGCGATAAACGGAGGGGTCATTCCTAATGCATTTATAACTCCTTTTGAAAAGAATGAAACTGAGTTCGGTCTTGATTTAAAGTTATTTGACAATAAATTATCTGTTGATTTTGCTTATTATTCAAATCAAACATTAAGAGATATTGTTAACGCTGCGGCATCGCCTGCATCTGGATTTAGTAGTACAACAATAAACCTTGGAGAAATAACTAACAAGGGTGTTGAATTGCTAGTAAATTGGAGAGCTATTGATAAAGAAGATTTAGGTTTAGATTTATCCTTTAACTATACTAACAACAAAAGTTTAGTTGTTTCAACTGATGAGAATAATGGAATTATTCAAGCTGGAGTAGCTCAACTTTTTCAATCGAATATTGGGCACATGCCGGGACAACCATTTGGTGTTATCTACGGTAATTCATATGTAAGAGATGATCAAGGAAGAATTGTTCATCAATTAGTTGATGGAGTTCCAGTAGCAAAATCTGAAAACGTAAATAAAGTTTTAGGATTAGGTGTAGCTCCTACTCAAGTGGGATTCGGTACTAACCTTAGATATAAAAACTTTACTTTAAACACCTTTTTAGAAGGTAAATTTGGAGGAAGTATTGTTTCTAATACTAATAAAACAATGAAAGAGTACGGATTACATCAAGTTACTGTTCCTTCGGGAGGTAGAGAAAATGGATTTGTTCCTAATGGTGTTTTAGAAGGTGGAGGTGCTATAACTCAAAATCTTTCAGAAGCACAAATTTATCAATATTGGAATCAAACAAATAGTCTTGGTGCTAGTAGATCTCAACTTGGAGAAGAGAATGTTTATAAAAATGATTTTATAAGAATTAGTCAATTAAGCTTAGCGTATCAAATTCCTAATGATTTACTTAAAGACATGTTTATACAAAGTGCAAATGTGTCATTGGTTGGAAACAATTTAGGATTTTTATTAAACAAAGTTCCAAACCACGATCCAGAAGCGTACTACAATACACGTAACGGCCAAGGGGCTGAAGCTCTCTCAATGCCAATCGGTAAATCTTATGGACTATCAATTAACCTTAAATTTTAATTAAGATGAAAAAACTATTAACTTTATTTATAACTCTATCCTTGATGGTATTTGCTACATCATGTGATAATGACTTTGAGGATCTAAATGTAGATCCAACAGCAAGTACAGCTTTAGATGTGAATCCAAAATTTGCATATTTATTCTTAAAATCAGCAGGTGATGAATTTGAACATTCTTTCACAAATATACTTTGTGCAGGACAACTAACTCAACAAGTAATTGATATGGATTTTCCACAATCGAGTATATATACGCTTCGTGAAGATCTTCAAGCTGCATGGTGGATAGTTGCATATCAAAATACAATTAAGTCTGTTGTTGATATTATTGCTCAGTTGGAGAACGAAGGAAATGTGGGAACTGAAATGGGAATTGCAAGAATTTGGAAAGCATATCTTTTCCATACAATAGTGGATCAATATGGAGATACTCCATATTTTGATGCTGGAAGCGGGTTTCTGACTGGAAATATTAGACCGGCTTATGATGATGCTCAAGAAATCTATATGGACATGTTAAATGAAATTGAAGAAGGTGTTGCACAAATAGGTTCTTCAAGTACTTTAGGAGCTGCTGATCTAATTTATGGTGGTGATACTGCTAAATGGAAAAAGTTTGGTAATTCATTAATGCTTCGTCTAGCAATGCGTATTAAAAATGTTGATGCAGGTGCTTCAACCACTTGGGCAAATAAAGCTATCACAGGTGGAACAATGAGTTCTGGCTCAGATACAGCTTTTATGAATCATACAAATGGACCTCAACCACTTAATCAGAATGCTTGGGGAGTATATCAACCAAGATATGTTAATGCTCGAATAGGAGCAACATTGTATGATTGGTTAGCTGATCATGGCGATCCAAGACTAAATATCCTTGCAGACCCTAATGGTCCTGCAGCAGGAAATCGTTTTGGCCTTGAAAAAGACCAGCTTCTAGCTATTTATGGTGAAACTCCAGATAGTTTTGCTAGAGTGAACCCTGCGATTACACAACTTGATTCACCATGGGTATTTATTTCCTATGCTCAAACTGCCTTATTAGAAGCGGAATTTGCTGCATCAGCTGGAAATCACTCATCGGCTGAAACTAAATATAATGATGCTGTTAGAGCTAATATGCAAATATGGGGATCGCATTATGATGCATCTTTGACTGTAGATAATTCTACTATTAATGATTATCTTGCTGCAAATCCATATGTTGCTTCAGAGGGTGAAAGAATGATTGGAGAACAATACTGGGCTGCGTCTTTCTTTGATTTCTTTGAATCTTTTTCAAATTTTAGAAGATCAGGATATCCAGAACTTCAACCTTTTGCTGGTGAGGCTCCACATCCAAGTACTACTACTAACGGACAAATTCCAAGAAGGTTAATTTATCCTTCTTCTGAAGGTTCTGTAAATGCGGATAATTTTCAAGCAGTATTACAATCTCAAGGACCAAACAATCAAATAACTAGAGTTTGGTGGGATGTAAATTAATTTTGAAGACTATTTAAATATTATATATTTTTAATTAATTTAGTAAAAAATAAAGGAGAGGACACTCTCCTTTATTTTTTTTAATTTTGAATGTAAATCATGAAAAAGTCCTTTTTATTATTATTTTTATTTTCTTTTATTATTTCTGTATGTGTATACTTACTTTTAGTTAACTATGTATCAAATGGTGATACAGAAAAGACTTCTATAAATCTTTTTACCATTTTGAAATCTAAGGAAACAGGAATCCTGTTTAATAACAAAATTAAAGATACTAAGGATCAAAATATATTACTATATGCTAATTTCTACGGAGGAGCTGGAGTAGGAATAGGAGATTTTAACAATGATGGACTTCAAGACATCTATTTTGCAGGCAATTTAGTTAATGATAAACTCTATTTAAATCAAGGAAATTTAAAGTTCAATGATGTTACTAAAAAATCAGGAATAATCAACGATGGCGGCTGGTCTACTGGGGTTACAATCGCAGATGTTAACAATGATGGATATGTAGATATTTATGTTAGTAGAGAACTGTATGATGATAATCCAAAATGGAGAACTAACTTGTTATACATAAACAATACTGATGGCACTTTTACAGAGTCTGCAAAAAAGTATGGGGTTGATGATTCACAACGAACTAGACATGCTACGTTTTTAGATTATAATAAAGATGGATTGCTGGATCTTTTCTTGTTAACTCAACCACCAAATCCTGGTGGATATTCAATATTTTCTGGTACAGAGTTGTTAAAACCTGAATACCACTTAAAATTATTTAAAAATACTGGTAAAGATTCTTTTATAGATGTTAGTGATGAAGCAGGAATAAAGCAAACAGGATTTCCAAACGCAGTTTCTGCTAGCGATTTAAATAATGATGGATGGACTGATTTGTATATAGCCAATGATTTTTATTCCCCTGATTTCTTATTTATTAATAACCAAGATGGAACTTTTACAAATATTGCTGATAATGCATTAAATCATATGTCTTATTATAGTATGGGTGTAGATATTGCAGATATAAACAATGATGCACTTCTAGATATTTTTGTTGTAGATATGGTTGCAGAAGATAATTATCGCTTAAAATCAAACATGAGCGGTATGAACCCAAAAAGGTTTTGGGAAGTTGTTGAAGATAGTGGTAGTTATCAATACATGTATAACGCACTACAATTAAATAACGGAAATTCTACATTTAGTAATGTAGCTCAGTTTTCAGGAATGGCAGCAACAGATTGGAGCTGGTCAAATTTAATTGCAGATTTTGATAATGATGGATTGAAAGATACTTACGTAACAAACGGATTACTTTTTGATATTCGTAATACAGATGCAGATAGAAATGTAGCTTATTTTATTGACAAAAAGAGATATGATTGGCTACAGAAATACCCTGATGGCGGAAATATCAAAAGTGTATTTGATATTTTAGATTTAGATGAAATTACAAGCCTAATTCCATCTCAACCATTAAAGAATTATGCATTTAAAAATAATGGTAATCTTGAATTTGAAAAAGTTATGGACGAATGGGGTTTAAAAGAAGAATCTTTTTCGAATGGATCGGCTTATGCAGATCTAGATAATGATGGAGATTTAGATTTAGTTATAAATAATATTAATAGTGAAGCATTTTTGTATCGAAATAATTCAGATAAGATTACTAATAGTAACTTTATTAGAATTGAATTATATGATAATGAAAACAAACCTGTACTAGGCTCAAGAGTTTCCATATACTCTGAAGGAGATATGCAAACTTCTGAAACTACAAATGTTAGAGGAATATATTCTACAAGCGAACCATTTGTGCATTTTGGACTTCAAAGCAAGACTAAAATTGATAGTTTGGTTATTGATTGGCCAAACAACACTAGAACAATCAAAAAAAATCTGGCTGTAAATAAAACTTTCAAAATTGGAATGAATGAAAATAAAAACCAAAAAACAAATCTGACTAAAGCAAAATCCAATAAGATATTTTTTACCAATACTACAGAATCATTTGATATTGATTATACACATAAAGAAAATTCGTTTGATGATTATGAATATCAGGTACTATTACCGCACAAACTTTCTCAAATGGGACCAGCATTAGCTAAATCGGATATTAATAATGATGGTTTAGATGATATCTTTATTGGGGCAGCTAATGGCTTTAGCCCTAAACTTTATTTACAAAATAAAGAAGGAAAATTTAATTCAATTAATTCAAATTATTGGGACAAACAAAGTTCCTTCGAAGACGTTGATGCAATATTTGTAGATGTAGACAATGATGGTAATCAAGATTTATATGTAGTAAGTGGGGGTAATGAGTATGAAGATAAAAATATAAATTATACAGATAGAATTTATATAAATGATGGTAATGGTAATTTTTCTAGAGGAAAGATTACTGGTTTAATTCCAGAAAGTGGTTCAGTAGTGAAGGCATCAGATTATGATAATGATGGTGATATGGATCTTTTTGTAGGAGGCAGGCATATTCCCCATCAATATCCATTACCAGCAACAAGTATGATACTAAGAAATGACAATGGTCAATTGGTAAACGTTACAAAAGAAATAGCAAAAGAATTTAAAAAATTAGGTATGGTCACTGATGCATTGTGGAGTGACTATGATAATGATGGAGATATAGATATAATATTAGCAGGAGAATGGATGCCTATTACAGTGTTTAATAACGAAAAAGGCATGTTTAATAAAGTTAAAGAAAACGGCTTAGAAAATTCTGACGGTTGGTGGTTTAGCCTAGAACAAGGGGATTTTGATGGAGATGGTGATATTGACTTTATTGCGGGAAATCTTGGACTTAATTATAAATATAAAACCTCTAAAGAAAAACCTTTTGACATCTATTATAACGATTTTGATTTAAATGGACAAAATGATATTGTATTAGGATATTATAATGATAATAAACATTATCCATTAAGAGGTTTTTCATGCTCAGCACAACAAATACCAGACTTAAAAGATAAAATAAAAAAATACGATGTATTTGCAGCACTAGAAATAGATCAAGTGTATGGAGATGATAATTTAGATAATTCTTTACACTACAAAGCTAAAACATTTGCATCTTCTTATGTTGAAAATTTAGGAGATGGAAATTTTAAAATATCATCACTACCATATCAGGCACAACTGTCAAATATAAATGATATTCTTGTCGATGATTTTAACGAAGATGGTAATTTAGATTTGTTAACTATTGGAAACTTGTTTGTTTCAGAAATAGAAACCCCTAGAAATGATGCAGGCAATGGATTATTAATGTATGGAAAAGGAAATGGCTCTTTTGAAGTTTCAACTGTTCAACAAAGTGGGTTTTTTGCCAATAAGGATGCCAAAAAAATTGTAATAATTTCTAATCAAATGGAAAGAAAAATATTGGTATCAAATAATGACGATAAACTACAGTGTTTTACCATCATAAATAATATTAAATAAAAGTTATGAAGTATTTTTTACTAGTTCTTATTAGTAGTTTTTCTGTTTTGACATTTTCTCAACAAACAGAAACGATCATAACAGATTCTACTATCATCTACTATGGTAGGCAACACTTTTTGATTGAAGGAACAGCTATTTTAGACTCCCTTAAGGAAAGTCCCTATGATCGTTTACCAATTTCATATAAAGAAAAAGTAAGAGAACCAGTCTGGGACTTATCAAAAGCATCCGCAGGAATAACGGTGCGATTTCACTCGAATTCGACAAGTATTAATTTAAAATGGACTGTTTTAAATGATTTAGACATGTCTCATATGGCAGCTACCGGTATTAAAGGAATCGATTTATACACAAAGTATAATAACAAATGGAGATACGTAACTACAGCAGGAGCTCTTGTGGGACTTAAGACATATCAAAATAAATCCATGCCAGCAGATAGTATAAATGAATATGAATTAATAAAAAACATGACTCCTGAATTTAGAGAGTATAAATTATTTTTACCCTTGTACGATGGCGTTACAAAACTAGAAGTTGGTATTGATTCTACAGCATCAATTGAAAAACCAAGTCCTAGTGCTGTAAAACCTATTGTTTTTTACGGAACAAGTATTACACAAGGAGGGTGTGCGTCCCGGCCTGGTATGGCTCATACTAACATTATATCCAGAAAACTGGATATGGACTGTATAAATTATGGATTTAGCGGAAATGGACGAATGGAAACACCTATTGTAGAGCTCATTTCTGAAATCGACGCTCGTTTTTATGTTATTGAATGCATGCAAAACATGGACTCTGAACAAGTTAGTGAGAGAGTTAGACCATTGGTGGATATTATTAGAACTAACCACCCAAATACGCCTATAGTTTTAGTGGAAAACATGATGTATACAACGGCTTTTTTAGATCAAACTTTAGAAACCAGACTGATTCAAGAAAATGCAGCACTTAAAAATGAGTATGACAAAATAATAAAAAGTGGTACTCCAAATATTTTTTATATCAAAGACAATAAAGACTTTTTAGTAGATAATGAGGGAACTGTAGACGGAGTACACCTTACTGATTTAGGTTTTTTACGATATGCAGATTATCTGATGGAAAATTTTAAAAAATTCAAGCTTATTAAGGATTAGCTTATTTTTTGTGATGATTTAATTCTTTACTTAATAATTGAACTTTTTCATATGGTACTTCAATTAATTTGTTTTGACCTTCACTGAGTTTGTGTTTTTTATTCACTGCTACACTGTTAAAAATCTGTGTATCTGAACTTGGCCATATAATGGTCAATGTTTGTATCAGTTTACTTTGACCCAATCCTATTTCTGCTTGTAAACTGTTTGCTCCAAAACTTCCACCTGTATTAATAGTATAAAAAATAGTTCTACCGTTATCTAAATCAAGCTTTAGTTTAGTTCCTATAGCGCTTCGGTTTGACTGTACACCCTCTAAATTTAGTATAACCCAATTATTCTCAAATGTTGGGTTTTCAAAACAAACATTTGGATAATTATCTCCTTCATAAGCCCCTCCTAAAACTGCATAAATATCTTGATCTCCGTCATTATCTAAATCTGCAAAACTTACTCCATGTCCTTTTTGAATATGCCCAAACCCACCAGCCGAGGTTACTTCTTCGAATGAAATTCCATCTACATTTCTAAACATTCTATTAGGAACAACAGAAGTGAATTCCGGCGAACCTGTACCAATGTAAAAATCTAACCATCCATCGTTATCAAGGTCTCCAAAATTACTGCCCATTGCATAAAAACTTTTGTCAATATTAAAAGCATTACTCTGTTCACTAAAGGTTTCATCACCATTATTAATGTAGAGTTTAGATTTATCTGATAGTACTTTTTCTCCTTGTAATTCTTTTACAA
>Ga0209091_10001634_pt1 | contig 19553 bp, 15 predicted proteins | sample ArcticOcean_MG_C_6_FD_187438 | JGI IMG/M metagenome (GOLD analysis project Ga0209091, IMG submission 187438) | Marine microbial communities from western Arctic Ocean - ArcticOcean_MG_CB8_128 (SPAdes) (version 2) | ecosystem: Environmental > Aquatic > Marine > Oceanic | place: Arctic Ocean...
CTGAGCAATATATTCACTTTTCTAAAGGAATGATAGCACTCGACCCAGATGCATTTTCATTAAGATGGTATGAGGACATGATTTATGGAACTAAAAATCCATGGGGATTAGCAGCAAAAAATAGTATCATCATAGCTTTCTTTGCAACAATTGGATCAACAATACTTGGAACAGTTGCTGCACTAGGTTTGAGTAGTAGGCATATGCCATATAAAGCAGCATTCATGGCTTTACTAATTTCACCAATGATTGTCCCATTAATTATTTCAGGAACAGCAATATTTTTCTTTATGGCAAAAGTAGGTTTAGCAGCAACACATACAGGAATAATTTTAGCACATATTATTTTAGGAACACCATTTGTAGTAATCACGGTTACAGCAACATTATCTGGATTTGATCACAGTGTCACTAGAGCTGCAGCGAGCCTAGGTAGTAATCCGGTAAATACTTTTATGAAAATAACATTACCCTTAATCTTGCCAGGAGTTATTTCTGGTGCTCTATTTGCTTTTGTAACTTCATTTGATGAAGTTGTAGTTGTATTATTCTTAGCAGGACTTGAAAACACAACCATACCTATTCAAATGTGGGTTGGATTAAGAGAACAATTAAGCCCAACAATAATGGCTGTAGCAACATGTTTAATTATAATGTCTACTTTAATCTTGGTTACCGCAGAACTTCTTAGAAGAAGATCTGAGAGACTAAGAGGAATTAATCAGTAATTTATTTTACTAATTTCAATTTTTTTATTATAATTAGTTCTTTGGCTATAAAATCTTATGCAAATTAAAAAAGTAGTAGTTATTGGATCTGGAACAATGGGTAGTGGAATTGCAGCGCACCTATGTAATGCAGGTATACCAGTGACTTTGTTAGATTTAAAAACTGAAATAAGTGAACAAGCACGAGATAGAATTCACAAATCAAAACCACCTCTATTACTCGATAAATCAAAGATAAATAATATTAAAGTTGGTAATATTTTAGATAATTTTGATGAGGTTAAAGAAGCAGATTGGGTAGTGGAAGCTGTAGTTGAAAGAATAGATATTAAACATGATATTTATGAAAAAATATTTAAGGAAAGGAAAAAAGGAGCAATCGTTTCTTCGAATACATCGTCCATACCTATTAAAATCTTATCGCAACATTTATCAGAAGAAGAAAAAAAAGATTTTTGCATTACTCACTTTTTTAACCCCGTAAGATATATGGGACTTTTAGAGATTGTAAAAAACGAAAATAATAATTTAGAAAAAATAAATTCTTTAAAAAATTTTTGTGAAACTGAACTTGGAAAAGGTGCAATTGTTTGTAATGATACTCCAGGATTTTTAGGTAACAGAGTGGGTGTTTATGCAATGCAAGTTGCTATGACAGAAGCTTTCAAAATGAAATTATCAATTGAAGAAGCTGACGCAACCTTTGGAAGGCCAATGGGTATTCCTAAAACAGGAATTTTTGGCCTTTATGACTTAATAGGAATAGATTTAATGGCTGATGTTCTTAAAAGTTTTATTAAAGAATTACCAGAAACAGATAAGTTTCATAAAGTTGCAAAAGAAATTCCATTAGTAAAAAAATTAATAGGCACTGGATACACCGGTAGAAAGGGAAAAGGTGGATTTTACCGAGTGAATAAATCTGATGGTAAAAAAGTAATGGAAGCATTAAATCTTGAAACTGGAAAATATTTACCTAGTAAAAAAATTAACATTAAGTCAGAAAAAGTTGATCTTAGAACTTTAATTAATAGAAATGATAAATATGGAAAATATGCTTGGTCTGTTATTTCTAAAATTATTAAATATGCTTCATCTTTAGTTCCATCAATTACGAAAGAATTTAATGATATAGATGAAGCTATGAGGTTAGGTTTTAATTGGGCCAAAGGTCCTTTTGAAATGCTTGAAGATATTGGAGTTGCTCATTTTTTTAATAAGATTGATGAATATCAGGGAAATAATTTTTTAGAAAATTTAGCAAAAACAAAAAATCAAAATTTTTATGGGGAAAGACAGAAATATACAAATATTGAAACACTAGGAAAAGTTAAAAAAAAAGCAGTAAGTGTAGATGGAAATAATTCAGCGCAGATATATAGATTTAATGATTATAATATTGTTGAGTTTACAACTAAAGCAAATGCACTGGACTACGATTCGATGGATGCCTTAAAGAAAGCAACAGACAAGCCTTTAATAATAATTAATGAAAGTATGCAATTTTCTGCTGGAGTAAATTTGAGTTATACAATGGATTTTGCAAAAAAAGGAGATTTTAAATCTATAGAAAAATTTATTAAATATTTTCAAGAGACCTGTAAACATCTAAAATACTCAGATCATCCAGTTATTTCAGCTCCATCTGGTTTAACACTAGGTGGTGGTTTTGAAGTAATGGTTCAAAGTAACTTTGTTGTATCACACACCAATATTGTTATTGGATTAGTTGAAACTATGGTTGGTTTAATACCTGCGGGGGGTGGTTGTAAAGAAATGTTGGCTAGATGGCTTGATACTGAGGAAGCTAAAAAAGACCCCCATTATGCTCCCTTAAAAGTTTTTGATATTATTGGACATGCCAAAACTGCCACATCACCAGTCGAAGCAGAACCTTTAAAATATATAAAGGCAAAAGATAAAAAGATAATGAATCGAAATAGTTTATTAGAAGTTTCAAAAAAAATCTTAGAAAAAAATAGGGACTTCAAGGCACCAGGTGAACTTAATTTTAACCTTCCAGGAAAAGCAGTTAAAAATGAAATGATTAAAGTTTTAGAAAAACTTTATAATGATAAAATAATTCTAAAACATGGAATGGAAGTAGGAAAAGAATTAGCTAACGTTTTAAGTGGTGGTGACACAACAATGAATAAAACTTTATCTGAAAAAGATATGTTTAATTTAGAGCTAGATTCTTTTATGAGATTAATTGAAACAAATGAAACTCAAGAAAGAATTAAACATACTTTAGCTACAGGAAAACCTCTGATTAATTAATAACTATTATTTTTTTTCTCCGTCTTTTTTTATAATGTCTTGATCAAATTTTTTTTCCCATTCTTTAATTCTATCATTTTCTTCAGTAACTATCTTTTGTTCTTTTTTAATTAATTCTTCTTCTTTTTTTTCTTGTTCTAGGTCAAATTTTATTTCCCATTCTCTTATTCTTTCATTTTCATCTTTAATTCTTTTTTCTTCAGAAATATTGTTTGCTATTATTTTTTGTTCTTTTTCATCTTTAATTCTTTTTTCTTCTTCATATAATTTAAGCTTTTCTTTTCTTACTCTATGTTCTTGTTCTTCTTTCTTTAATTCTTTTAGTTCAGATATTTCTTTCTGTTCTTTTAATCTAAATTCTTCTTCTTTTATTTTTAGTTCTTCTTCTTCTTCCAATATTTGTAATTTATTTTCTCTTAACCTCTGAAGCTCTAACTCTCTTATTTTTGTTTCAGTTTCGTTTAATTTTTCCTCTTCATATTTTAATTTACGTTCTTCTTCTTGTAAATTATGATCTTCATCTTTTTGTTTTTTTAACTCTAATTCTTTTAAATTTTGTTTCTCTTCTTGTATTCGCTGAAGCTCTTCTCTTATTTTTTGTTTTTCTAAATCCTTTTTTTTTCGCTGTTCCTCTCTCAAATTTTGTTTTTCTTGTCTTATTCTTTGTTTTTCTAAGAATTCTAATCTTAATTTTTCTTCTTTAATTCTTATAGTATCTTCTCTCTTTTTTTTTGCTTCTTGATCTTTTAATTTTTGTTCGCTTGATTTTAATCTTTTTTGTTCAATTCTAATTTTTTGCTTTTCATTTTCTTTATGTTGTTTTTCAATTTGTATTCTTTTTTTTTCTTGATTTACAAGTCTTATTTTTTCATTCTTTAAATTCGTTAATTGTTCATTCTTTATTTCTTTTTCTTCTTTTAATTTATCTCTTTTTTCTTCTAATTTGTTTTTCTTAATTAATTTAATCTTCTCTTTTTTTTCAATATTAATTTTATTTATCTTTTTTAAGTTTTGATTTTTTTTAAAATTTTCATAAACCCCAGTTAAAGAATTAGTTGTGCTTTCTTTAAATTTTTTAAAGTTTATCTTTTTTAATATTTTTAGAGGTTTTTTAATTATTTCTTTAGTATTAAAATTTAGGTTTATATTCTTAACTTTTTTCTTAAGTTGATTTTTCATTAAATTAGTTTGATTGATTTTACCTATTATCAAAAGAAATATAGTGACTAAATTGGGTCAACTTACAATTTAAAATGAGTTTATTTAGCAATTTTTGCTTATTAATTTAATAATTCAATAATATTTTTATCTAATTCATTCTGAAAATTTTTGTCGTTATTTGGATTTGCTGCACAGTGTCCATATGGAGAATCTATAGATCTCAATGACGCCTTTTTGATAAACCTTTTTTCATATTCATTATCTTTTGTTCTAAAATATAAATCTTGATTACACGGCATTAAAATGGTTTTTGCTTTAATTGATTTAAGAGCATTAATATAGTTACCTTTGTACATAGGTCCTCTGCTAATATCGTTTAATTGCCATGTTTTTAATTTACTTAAAAGGTCATTTGCATCCCAATTTTTTGCATGATCATTAGCCCAATTTTCAAGCAAATTTTCTACACTCTTAAAACCAATTTTTTTATAAAGTTTTTCTCTATAAAAATCCTGTGAGAAAGCCCAACCAACATAAACACGACCAAAAGCCTTTAAGCCTTCTAAAGGTTGTTTTTTATAATTTCCTTTATTCCAATTTTTATCCGCTATCAGTGCTGCCTTCACACCTTCTAAAAAAACATAATTATGTACTGAGGTTTTTGATGAAGAACAAAATGGTAGAATTGCGTTAACCATATCAGGATATTGAGCTGCCCATTGATATGATTGACAACCAGCCATAGACCAACCTGTCACTAATGCAATTTTTTTTATTTTAAGTTTTTCTGTTATAAGTTTGTGCTGACAATAAACATTATCCCAAAGTGATATCTCAGGAAATAGGCAGCCATGTTGTGATTTAAGACTGTTACTCGGCGAAGAAGACAGGCCATTACCAAACATATTAATTGAAATGATAAAATATTTATTTGGATTTATTGCTCTATTTTTTCCAATAAAACCTTCATTTCGAATATGAGTTCCTGTGTAAAATGTTGGTAACAAAATTACGTTTGAGCCATCTTTATTTAATTTACCGTAAGTTTTGTAAACTAACTTTGCTGATTTTAGAGTCTTGCCAGATAAAAGTTTAACATTTCCCAAGTTAAACTCTTGATTTTTTTTCATTAATAAAGTCTAAGATACTCTTTTACTTCCCAGTCTGTAACTGCTTGGTGATAACGTTCCCATTCATCATTTTTATACGCAAGTAATGATTTTTTCATAACAGGCCCTAAAACTTCATCAGTTAGCTTGTCATTTTTAAGAGCTTCAGTCGCTATTAGTAAATTTCGTGGAAGTCTTTTAATTCCAAGTTTTTTAAATTCACTTTCTGACATATTGTATAAATCTTGATCTGTTGGTTCACCTGGATGTATTTTTTTTTCAATCCCTTCAATAGCCGCAGAAATTGTCATTGAAAGTGCTAGATACACATTCATTGTCATATCTGCTGCTCTATTTTCAATACAATATCTATTTTGAGGTAATCGAAATTGTGCAGATCTATTATTATGTCCATAAGTAATATTTGTTGGCGCCCAAGTAACCGTTCCACCTTCAAATCCACCAACTCTTGGAACTAAACCGTTATATGAATTTACAGTTGAGCAAGTAATTGAAGTTAGAGCTTCTGAGTGTTTCATTAATCCTCCAACTGCAAATATACATTCTTTTGAAAATTTATTTCCACCATCAAAAACATTTTTTCCATCTTTATCAATCATTGAAAAATTTATATGAGCTCCAGATCTCCAATCCCCTATTGTTGGTTTTGGCATAAATGTAATAAACATATTATGTTTTTTAGCGATCTCTTTTAAAAGTATTCGAAGAAAAACTAATCTATCAGCCATCTCTAATAGATTTGTATAATGAAAATCTAGTTCGAATTGAGAGTAGGCACCTTCTGCAACAACATCGTGTATCATCCAGCCTAGATCATTTAAAATATCTATTAACTCTTTTAAAAAATGCATTGAATCTAATGTATGTTCTACATCGTAACCAAAAGCTTGACGTCTTGGTCTAATTCCTTTGTTAGGATCTGTATCAATTGCTTTAATAGGTTGACCATCTTCATCATATTTCATAGCAATAAATTCAGGTTCTATGCCAGCCATACCTTTATAGCCTTGATCCTGCGCTTTTTGCATTGCACGTTTTAAAGCTTGTCTTGGACACACATTATAAGGTCTGTCTTCCCAAAAAAGATCAGCAAAGATTATTGCAGTAGTTTTATCCCATGGGCAAATGTAAACTGAATCTAAATCTGGTAACATTACTTGATCAGAATCTGCAGGTGTAAGTTCAGGAACAAAAGAGATGGAATGAACAGCAAACTGAGGTCCTTTTCCTAAGCACAAAGGCTCAAAATCAGTCATTGGAACAGGTTTTGATTTTGGAATACCGTGGAGATCAATCCAGCTTGATAGAACGTATTTTACGCCAGCACTTTTTAGTCTTTCATGAACAGCGGGTAATTTTTTTTTATTACGCTCAACTGCATCTTTAAAATTATCATAATAGATCTTTTCATTTTTGTTCATATTGATCTCCTTTAATTCTTTAATTATTGTGGCATATCCTCAGGGTCTATTCCAGGAACAAATGTTATACCTGCTTGTTGTTTCCAATCATGTGGATAAGCAGCATAAAATATTACACATTTTTCATCACATTCGTAAGCTATATGATTGTCCTTTGGAACATAAAGTACATCTCCAGGGTTACAAATGAAAGACTCTCCATCACAAGTCAAACGAAAAGTTCCTTCCATACAATAGATAATTTCATCACAAGTTAAATCCCATGGTACAGAAACTTTATTTAAAAAATTTAATCCTCCACACATAGTGTCACTTACTTTACTGGTCACAAATGGTTTAATGTAGCTCTTACCAGGCTCTAAAGTATGAAGTCTATTTTCAATATCTTTAAACTTATATAGTTGTGGTTTTTTTGACATTCGTATTTCCTTTCAGTTTTATACTTTTATTGGTTCATTTAATTCTACTTTATATCCATCTGGATCTTCGCAGAATGCAATTACTCTAGTTCCATGTTTCATAGGACCTGGTTTACGTGTAATATTTATACCTAGTTTGGCAAGGTCGTCGCAAGCCTTATAAACATCGGGTGTCTCAATACATACATGCCCCCACCCATTACCTTTGTCATAATCATCTTTTTGATCCCAGTTTTGTGTAAGCTCTAGACAAGGGGATTCTGTCTCAAGACCATAACCAATAAATGCATTTGTAAATTTTCCCTCGGGATAGTCTGTTTTTCTTAAAACCTTCATTCCTAAGGTTTTGCAATAAAAATTAAAAGAAGCTTCTAAATCTTTAACTCTTATCATTGTATGTGCCAATCGGTACCCATTTAGATTAATTTCTTTAGACATTTTTTTTCCTTTTTGTTGATTTAGAAAGCTTCATAGTTGCTTCTACAATAAGCTTTTGAAATGCTTGAACTCCCTTTTCCCAAACAGGGGATAATAGCCCTCCTTCTTCTGCTGCTGGGGAAGATCTACCTTCTTGTAATCTTTCACACATTTCATGATCTTCTTTATGAACACTCCACCAAATATCTTTTGTTATTTGAATTTCTTTTTTATTCATATCTTTACCATCAGTTGTATAGATTATTCTTTTTTGTGAAGTTACTCCAGGGCTTATTGGTATATTCAGGTAGACGCCAACTTGATTTGGAAAGTAAGTCCCTATTATAAAATTTGGAAAAAGTGATAAATATCTTGAAGTAACAGATAGCGCACTACTATTCTTTTCATCTTCATTCACAACGTCAATGCCACTTCCGTAACAATTACCATCAACAAAGGTGTAATGATCTTTCAAAGGTTGGTTAGTAGTTGTTTTATGAACAAACTGAACATGATAAGGTTCAATAAAATTTTCAATAAGAAACTTCCAGTTAGTATTTATTTTTCCAAAATTTAAAGTTGCAACGTATCTTAATTTTGTTAAATCAATATCATTAAATTTTTTAATTAGGGGCTTAGCATATTCTTCAAATTTTTTTGCTTTACCGTTAAAATTAACAAAAATCCAATCATGCCAAATATGAATTTTAATTGGTTTTAATCCATGATCTGAGAAATTAAAACCTTCTGGCTTGTGTTTATTTGTGCCACCTATATGAGGTGCAGCCTTTAATTTTCCTTCTAAATCATAACTCCAAGAATGGTAAGGACATCGAATAACTTTTCCTACATTTTTTTTTTCATCAACTAATTTCAAACATCGATGACTACAAACATTATGAAAAGCAGTAATTTCGTTATTATTATTTCTAACAAGTAATATAGGCTTACTAGCAATGAGCAGAGGAATAACATCACCACTTTTTTTAAGCTCGTGAGAAAAACCTACAAATAACCATCCATTTGACAAAACAGTATTACATTCCTTTTTCCAAAAATCTTCATCGGTATAAGATTTAGCAGGTAACCCAAATATAGTATTTAAATTTTTAGGTTTTTTAATTTTTATAGAATTTCTTTCTCGTGACATAGGCTACTCGTCTTAAAAAATATTATTATTATATTGAAAACCCTAATTGAGAATATTAAGATTTACAATAGAATAGTTTTAAAGAACAGATTTTATGGTTAATAGAAATTTTAATGACCAAGATTTTAGAGGCTACAAACAAGCAATTGTGCCAAAAATAGATGAAAAATTAGCACAAACAGATTCCAAGACGTCCTGTGGAGAATATCTTAGACGCTATTGGCATCCTGTAGCTTTAACTTCTGAAGTTAGTAAAACTCCTAAAGAAATCCGAATTTTAGGTGAAGATTTAGTCATATTTAAAACTACCAAAGGAAATATAGGTTTAGTTCATAAAGCCTGTCCTCATAGAAGAGCATCTATGGCCTATGGAAAAACTGAAGATAAAGGCATTAGATGCTGTTACCATGGTTGGTTATTTTCTCCAAATGGTGAAATTCTTGAAACTCCTGGTGAGGATCCTTCTTCTAAACCAGCAGCAACAATAAGAGAAACATTTAAACTTGGAGCATATCCCGTAGTTGAATTTAATGGTTTAGTATTTTCATATTTAGGACCGATGGATAAGTTGCCAGAATTTCCACATTATGATGCATTTGAAATACCTGGAAATACATCAAGTCCGTATCGCATAGATTACAACTGTAATTGGATTCAGGTACTTGACGCAATCATGGATCCAGTGCACACATCTTTTTTGCATGGTCAAAGTTCTGGAATTCAATTTTCTGAAGGCTTTGCTGAAGTTGGAGAAATAGAATTTTATGAAAGAGGTATACAATATCTTGGATGCAACACGAGACGAATAGATGACAATGTCTGGATTAGAGTAAATGAATTAATTTTACCAAATTTTACTCAAGCTGGTGCAGCTTTTGCCGCAGATGGAACTAAGAGTAGATATTTTGGTAGAAGTTCTTTTACAAGATGGGTAGTTCCTGTTGATGATTATCATTGTGTAGCTTTAGCATGGGCAAACTTTGGTGAAAGAGGAGATCCTATAGAATATAATAATCAAGAAGGTTTTGAAAAAATTGAAGCTGGAGAAATTGTAAACAGAACTTTAGAAGAAAAGCAAAAAAATCCAGGTGATGCAGAGGCAGTAGAAGGAATGGGATCAATTAGCAGTCATAAAGGAGAACATTTAATGCCAACAGATAAAGGTGTTATGATTTATAGACGTAGAATTAAAAATTTAATTAAGAGTTTAGAAGAAGGACAAGAACCACCACAACCACAAAAAATTAAAGGAGAAGCTATAAGAACTAACGGACAGGATACTGTATTGAGAGCACCCAAAAGAAATAAAAATGATAGAGAATTTGTTAAGTTAATTTGTTCATCTGTAATAGAAATGCAATTTGATTCAGAAGACATGCCATTAAAAGAACGTGACGATAGTATTATAAAAAACCTTCAAGAAATGGAAGAAAGAGGAAATTTTGAAAGATAATAAAAAAATTAAAATTCATATTAAAAATAACCATGGACGTCCTGGTACATTTCCTTGTGACCTGGAAGGTGAAAAAAACTTTACTATAACTAAAGAACATATCGACAAAGTTTTAGAAAAAGAACCCAAAATCAGAGAGAAAGTAGATTTTTTTATTGATTGGGATGAAGATAATTTTAATTCATCTCTAGCTAGTTCAGAAATTTTACTTACTTACGATTTTCCGACTAAAAATCTTAAAGAAATTGCAAAAAATTTAAAATGGATTCATTGTACTGCTGCTGGAGTTGAGCATATATCGCCTTTTAATTGGGCATCTGATAAATTAATAATTACAAATAGTAGTGGCGTTCACGCTAAGAAGGCAGGTGAATATGGTTTGATGAGTGTTTTGATGCTTCAAAACCACATGCCAAAAATTATCACCAACCAAAAAAATAAAGAATATGTATCTCTATTTAGCAATCCAATAGCAGGTAAAAAAATTGTTCTTGTAGGCACTGGATCATTAGGATCTTCTATGGCTAAGCTTGTTGAGCCACTTGGTGCAAATATCATAGGTGTCAATAAAAGAGGGAAATCTGTAGAAGGCTGTTCAAAAATTATAACAATCGATAAATTAGACTCAGTACTTCCAGACGCAGATATTTTATATCTAGCTTTACCAGAAACTACAGAAACTATAAATTTAATTGATAAAAAAAGATTAGATTTATTAAAACCAACTTGTGGAATTGTAAATATTGGTCGTCAATCAGTATTAGATTATGTGGCATTACGGGAAAAGCTTATTAAAAAAGAGATAGCAGGAGCAATACTTGATGTCTTTACACCAGAGCCGATTGAGAGTGTCTCAAAACTTTGGCATACACCAAATCTTATAATTACTCCTCACGTGTCTTCTGATGATAATGGAAATTATGTAAAAATGACTCTTGAATTATTTGTCAAAAATTTAAAACTTTTTATAGAAAATAAAGAATTAGTAAATCAAATAAATAAAAATCTAGGTTATTAGGATAGACAACTTAATTTAACATTTTAAAAGTATTAATAAAGTCAGGTCTCAAAATAAGTTCAGAATTATTTGAGAATTTTATTTTTTTTAAAACTTCTATCCCATAGAGAACCTTACCAACTGGAGTATATTCACCATCAAATAATGGTTCATCCTGGAGTATTATAAAAAATTGACTATCTTCAGTATTATTTCTAAAAGTTCTAGCCAAACCAACACTTCCTTTTTTATAATTAAATTCAGAATCCAATTCAGACTCAATAGTTCCTAATCCAGATTTACCTGATCCTATTCTTCCATAATCTAAGTTATTTTTTTTACCAAACTCTAAGTCTCCAGCTTGAACTAATTTATTTTCAATTACTCTGTGGAAGGCAACATTGTCGTATGCATTAGCTCTTATTAAGTTTTTAAATCTTTCTACAGCATTCGGTGCGATATTTGGATAGAGTTCTATAATAACATTTCCACAAGCAGCATTAAGTATTGCTATATTCTGAGGATTTTTAAATTGAATATTTTTTGAATTATAATTTTTGATAAATAGGCATTTATTTTTAATAACTATATAAGAAGTTAACGCAAAAATTGTCAGGAAAATTAAAAAAGTTAATAGAGCTTTTTCTGACATTGATGCTTTGATTTTTTTAATCATATTCTAGAATTTAAATGTACTATCTATTTTAAATATATTTTTTTTTATAAATTCCCTTTTTTTTTCAAGGATCGCATCATTATTAGAAAATTTTATATTAATCATTAGGTGGGAAAAAACTTCTGCCATATCTTCCGAAGGAGTGGTTTTAGAATATTCAGTAAAAAATCCAGTAGTGTTATTATAAGTGTTAAGTCCTAATTTGTCTGAACAAGTTGAACATTTTGCATATTGAAAATTCTTTTTATTAAAATTTATCCATTCATTTTCATTAAAGAATTCCTTATAACTAGCATTTATTATATGAAATACTTCGTGGTGAATTACTCTCTCAAAATATTTTTCATCAAATTTAATATCAAGTATTAATGTTTTCATTATATTATCCGGAATACCAGCTGTATTAATCCCAGAAATTGATAAATCCTCACACAGAACTATATACTTTAGATTAATTTTTTTTAAAAATTTATAAGAATACCTATTAAGATTTTGACTAATCATCTTATATTTCTCATCATAATTTTTTTTATTAGAATCTAAACAAATAATATTTTTTTGTGTACCCAATCTAAATGGCCTGTCAGCATAAAAATATTTAAGTTTATTAGGAGAATTTAACTCATAAATTTCTAAATTAGGAATCTTAATTAACTGGTAGATTGTATTTGCTTTAACAGGCAAAATAAAAATAAAGGCTAATAAAATAAGTCTAAATAATCTCATGTATTTAATATAGAAGATATTCCAATTCAAAAGAATGTGGTACATTTTATTTATAAAATGAAAAAAAAAGAACGAAATAAAAATCCAGTTCAACCCGTTAGTGGAACTAAAGTCCCAAGATTTGCAGGACCATCTACATTTGCAAGGTTGCCTGAATTAAGAGATGTTGAAAGTTGTGATGTTGCAATTGTTGGAATTCCTTTTGATGCTGGCACTAGCTATAGGCCTGGAGCAAGATTTGGTCCAATGAGTATTAGACAAGCATCAAGGCATTTAAGAACTAATTACCATCCAAGTTACGATGTTGAACCTTTTAAGGTCCAGCAAGTAGCAGATGCAGGAGATATTACATGCAACCCATTTAATATAGACGAAGCTATAAAACAAATTGAAGTAGGAGCAACAGAACTTCTTAATAAAGTTGGTGGTATTATCAGTTTAGGTGGAGATCACACAATTGCCCTTCCACTATTAAGATCCATAAACAAGATGAATAATGGTCCAGTTGCTTTAGTACATTTTGATGCACACCTAGATACATGGGATACATATTTTGGTGCGCCATATACACATGGAACACCCTTTAGAAGAGCTAGAGAGGAAAATTTATTTTTAGATGACGCCTCAATGCATGTTGGGATTAGAGGACCTCTTTATAGTAGAGATGATATTAAAAATGATGAAGAATTCGGTTTTAAGATTATTCACTGTGATGAATTTCAAACACAAGGAACAGATAAAATTGCAGAAAGAATAAAAAAAAGAGTTGGCAACAATCCGCTTTATTTATCAATAGATATAGATGTTTTAGATCCTGCTTTCGCACCAGGAACGGGTACTCCAGAAATAGCAGGTATGACCACTAGAGAAATAGTTAATGTAATAAGAGGGTTATCTGGTTTAAATTTAATTTCAGCAGATGTTGTAGAGGTTTCTCCAGCATATGATCATGCTGAAGTTACATCTTTAGCAGCAGCAACAATTGTCTATGAGTTAACTAATTTGTTTGCAAAAGTTAAAAGATAATATAATTTTTAAAAATGCAAGATAAACGAAAATTTTATATTAATAGTAAATGGGTTTCCCCAAAAAAATCAAATGATTTAAAAGTAATAGATCCTTCAACAGAAAATGAGTGCGCTGTTATATCCATAGGTGGGGTTGAAGATGTAAATGATGCTGTCAGTGCAGCAACAAAAGCATTTGAAACTTGGGCATTTTCAACAAAAGAAGAAAGATTAAAGTATCTAGAAAATTTGTATGAAGTTTATAAAAAAAGATGGGCAGATATGGCTAAAGCTATTTCTCTTGAAATGGGATCACCTATTGATTTTTCAACACAGTTGCAAGCAGGAACTGGAGCAAGTCATATAAAGTCTTATATAAAAGTTTTAAAAGAATATACATTTGAAGCAAAATTAGGAGAGCACGCTCTTAATAATAATATTATCCGTGAGCCAAAAGGGGTTTGTGCATTAATTACACCATGGAATTGGCCAATGAATCAAACTTGTTTAAAAGTAATTCCAGCAATAGCAGCTGGTTGTACAATGGTGCTTAAACCATCTGAAATAGCACCTCTATCATCAATAATATTAGCAGAGATGATTGATGAAATTAAATTACCCAAAGGCGTGTTCAATTTAGTTAATGGAGATGGTGCAGTTACTGGCAATGCATTAACAAGTCACCCCGATGTAAACATGATTTCATTTACAGGATCAACTAGAGCAGGTGCTTTAATTTCTCAAAACGCAGCAAGTGACTTTAAAAGAGTAAGTCTTGAACTGGGTGGAAAAGGAGCAAATATTATATTTAAAGATGCAGATGCTGAAGCAGTTGAAAGAGGTGCCTTAAGATGTTTTAGAAATACAGGCCAATCTTGTAATGCACCAACAAGAATGTTGGTTGAAAAATCTATTTATGACGAAACTGTAGAAAGAGTAAAAAATTTTGCAAATTCAATGAAGGTTGATGTTGCTACAAAAGAAGGTGATCACATTGGGCCTGTAGTTTCAAAAACACAATTCAACAAGATCCAAACATTAATTCAAGTAGGCATTGATGAAGGTGCCAAACTAGTTGCTGGTGGTACAGGAAAACCTGATGGATTAGACAAAGGTTATTTTGTTAAGCCTACTGCATTTGCCGATGTTAATAATCAAATGCAAATTGCAAGAACGGAAATATTTGGTCCTGTTTTATCAATTATACCTTTTGAAACAGAAGAAGAAGCTATCGCTATTGCTAACGACACCCCTTATGGATTGCTAAACTTTATTCAAACTCAAGATCAGGAAAAAGCCAATAGAGTTGCTAGAAAATTAAGATCAGGAATGGTTGATATTAATGGCGCTGGTTTAGCTCCTGATGCTCCATTTGGTGGTTACAAACATTCTGGAATTGGTAGAGAGGCTGGAAAATTAGGTTTAGAAGAATATTTAGAAGTTAAAGTAGTAAGTGGTTGGAACGATTAGCTCACAACAGAATTATTTTTTATTCCCTCAAGCAAATTTAAACATTTTTTTAATTCATCAAGGATTATAAACTCATCAATTTTATGCGCCTGTTCAATTGATCCTGGTCCACAAACTACTGTGCTTATTCCTATTTCTTGAAATAAACCAGCTTCAGTTCCAAAAGAAACAACCTCTCTTGTGTTGTCACCAGTTAGACTTGAAACTAACTCACAAGCATTAGATTTTTTATCTCTATCAAAACCTACAACTTCGCCAATGATATTTTTTTTAATAGAAGAGTTTGGAAAAACTTTTTTCATATCAGGTAAAAGTATTTCATTTGCAAATTTATCTAATTCCAGATTTAAGAATACACCATCTTCTTTAACAACTGGTCTCGTTTCCCAGTTAACATGACATTTATCCGCAATCACATTATGTGCTATACCACCAAAAATACCACCTATCGAGAGAGTAGAGTGTGGTGGATCAAAAATTGAGTCTTTGGTAGCTCTTTCTTTTAGTTTTTCCCTTAATTCAATTAATTTACTTACATATCTAGAAGCATACTCAACAGCACTAACACCTTTATGTGGAGCAGAACTATGACCAGCTAAACCTTCAAAATAAGTTGTGTATTCATAACACCCTTTATGAGCATCTATGATTTTCATATTAGTCGGCTCACCTATAATACAAATTCCATCTTTTAATCCTCTTTTTTTTAATTCTTCGATTAGAATTGGAGCCCCTATACATGCGGTTTCTTCATCAAAAGTGTAAGAAAAATGGATATCTCTATCTAAATTAGCTTTTGCATAAATTGGGGCAAATGCCAATGTACAAGCTATGAAACCTTTCATATCACAAGCACCTCTACCAAAGAGTTTATTATTTTTTATTGTTGCTACAAATGGATCTGTACTCCATCCTTTTGATACAGGAACCACATCTGTATGACCAGATAAAATTATTGGTTTTTTATCACTAGTATGTTTAGCTTTTAATGTTGCAAAAAGATTGACTCTTTTTTTGTCATCATCAAAAGTTTTAAATGATGTAGCACCTAGTTTTTTTAGAATTTCATCACAGTAGTTAATTAAAGAACTATTATCTTCTCCAGATATTGTTTTAAAACTAATTAAATTAGCCAAAATTTTAACTGAATCGTTGAATAATTGATCTAAACTATTTTCTGTACTCATAAATAAGTTCTATTATATATTAAATATATGAAAGAACAAATAACCTATGATATATTTAATAAAATAGATATTAGAGTGGGTACTATAATATCTGTAAAAAAAAACGAAAAAGCACGAAAACCTGCTTTAGTTATCGAGGTAGATTTTGGAAAAGAAATTGGAATTAAACAATCTTCAGCTCAAATAACTCATTATTATAATGAAAAAAATTTAATGGGAAAACAAGTCGTTGGTGTCTGTAATTTTCTTGAAAAAAATATTGCAGGAGTTATTTCGCAGGTTCTCATTTTAGGATCAATTGATAAAGAAGGAAAAGTTATATTACTTCACCCATCCCAAGAATCAGAAAACGGTCTTTCTATAGCTTAATCTTAATGCACCCAGAATTATTTTTGTTAATAGGAATTTCTTGTTCCCTAGGCTACACACCGGGTCCAAATAATGCTATAGCATCTTTTTCAGGTTTTAATTTTGGAATAAAAAAAACAATACCATTAATATTAGGTGTTTGGTTAGGGTATACAATATTAGTTATTTTGATTAATTTTGTATTAATATCAACATTTATAAAATATCCAATTATACAAGAAACAATTAAAATTTTAGGAACTTTTTTTTTATTATATCTGGCTTACAAAATTTCATTTTCATCATCATCTAAAGAAGATAAAAAAACTAATCCTGTAAAATTTATTGATACTTTTATATTTCAATTTTTGAATCCCAAAGGTGTAATGGCAGCAATTACTCTAATTTCAAAATTTGTAATAGAAGATGATTATTTAAACAGTTCTTTGACAGTTTTAGTAGTTTGCTCTTTAACAGCTCTTACAAGCATTATTACATGGGCTTTTTTTGGTAAGTTTTTGCGAAATTTCGCTACAAATAATAATTTTATTAAACGATTTAATTATGCTATGTCATTGCTACTTATCGTTTGTATAATAGGGTTCTACATCTAAAACTAAATGAAACCAGGAAATAAAAATTCTTATAATTCTTTAAAGTCTATTAATATTAATAATAGTGAATACAAATATTATTCTTTAGTAGAAGCAGAAAAAAATGGTTTAGATGGAATTTCAAAACTACCAAAATCACTTAAAGTTTTATTAGAAAATTTATTAAGATATGAAGATGATTTGTCTGTTACTAAAAGTCAAATAGAGGCAATTAAAGAATGGTTAAAAACAAAAAAATCTTCAACTGAAATAGCTTATAGACCAGCAAGAGTTTTATTACAGGATTACACAGGTATACCAGCGGTTGCTGACCTGGCAGCCATGAGAGAAGCTGTTAAAGAAAAAAATAAAGATCCAAATACTATTAATCCACTATCAGCAGTTGATCTTGTTATCGATCACTCGGTACAAGTGGATAAATCAGCCAATGCAGATTCGTTTGAAAAAAATGTAGATATTGAATTTAAAAGAAATGGAGAAAGGTACTCTTTTTTAAAATGGGGCCAACAAGCATTTAATAATTTTAGAATAGTTCCACCTGGAACAGGAATTTGTCACCAAGTTAATTTAGAATATCTATCAAAAGTTGTTTGGTTAGAAAAATTTAAAAAGGAAGACTATCTATTTCCTGACACATTGGTTGGTACAGACAGTCACACCACTATGGTTAATGGATTATCTGTTCTTGGTTGGGGAGTAGGTGGAATTGAAGCTGAAGCAGGAATGTTAGGTCAGCCAATTTCAATGTTAATACCTGAAGTGATTGGTTTTGAGATGATTAACAAAATGCCAGAAGGTACGACTGCTACAGACCTAGTCCTAACTGTTGTAAAAATGTTAAGAGACAAAGATGTTGTTGGAAAATTTGTTGAATTTTATGGTGAGGGTTTAAAAAATTTAACACTTGCTGATAGAGCAACTATTGCAAATATGGCCCCAGAGTATGGAGCAACATGTGGTTTTTTTCCAATTGATGATGAGACATTAAAATATTTAAGATTTTCAGGAAGAGATGAGAATACAGTAAATATAGTAGAAACTTATGCAAAAGAACAAGGCTTGTGGGCTAGTAAAGAAATTGAATTTACGGACACACTTACTTTAGATATGTCGACAGTTGTTCCAACAATTTCAGGACCCAAGAGACCTCAAGACAAAGTTTTATTAACAGATGCTTCCACTGGATTTAAAAAAGTTCTTGAAGATGCAACAAAACGAAAAGAAAAAAATATTTCAAAAGTTTCTGGAACAGATTATGAGATTAAAGATGGGTCAATATTAATTGCTGCAATCACCTCATGCACAAACACATCAAATCCAAATGTTTTAATTGGTGCAGGGTTATTAGCTAAAAAAGCTGTAGAACTTGGTTTAGAAACAAAACCTTGGGTCAAAACATCCTTAGCACCAGGGTCACAAGTAGTGACTGATTATTTAGCAAAGGCTGGATTAAATATTTTTTTAGACAAATTAGGTTTTAACTTAGTGGGATATGGTTGCACAACTTGTATAGGAAACTCAGGGCCATTACCTGATGAAATTGTTAAGGCGATCGATAAAGAAAATATATATGCTGTATCAGTATTGTCTGGTAATAGAAATTTTGAAGGAAGAATATCGCCGCATATCAAGGCTAATTATTTAGCATCACCCCCACTTGTAGTAGCTTATGCTCTTGCAGGACATATGGAATTTGATTTATACAAGGAACCATTAGGAAAAAGTAAAGAGGGTAAAGATATTTTTTTAAAGGATATTTGGCCATCAAATAAAGAAATAGAAGATATTTTAAGAGAATCTTTGAATGCAGAAATGTTTATAAAAAGATATTCAAATGTTTCAGAAGGACCTAAGCAATGGCAAGAAATTAAAACTGAAAATACAAGTATTTACAATTGGGATTTAGGATCAACTTATGTAAAGAAGCCACCTTTTTTTGAAAATTTATCTGATAAACCTGAGGGCTTTAAAGCAATTAAAAATGCAAGACCTCTCTTAATTCTAGGTGATATGGTGACAACAGATCACATTTCGCCAGCAGGAAATATTCAAAAAGAAAGCCCAACAGGTGAATACTTTATGGAACATCAAATACAACCAAAAGACTATAACTCTTATGGATCTAGAAGAGGAAACCATGAAGTTATGATGAGGGGAACATTTGCAAATATCAGAATAAAAAATGAAATGGCTCCTGGTACAGAAGGTGGTTTTACTAAATTATACCCAGAAGAAAAAACAATGTCCGTTTATAGTGCGGTAGAAGAGTATAAAAAAAGAGGAACCGATTTAGCGGTAATTGGTGGAAAAGAATATGGCACAGGATCGTCTAGAGATTGGGCTGCCAAAGGAACAAAATTATTAGGTAT
>Ga0209091_10001637_pt1 | contig 19494 bp, 17 predicted proteins | sample ArcticOcean_MG_C_6_FD_187438 | JGI IMG/M metagenome (GOLD analysis project Ga0209091, IMG submission 187438) | Marine microbial communities from western Arctic Ocean - ArcticOcean_MG_CB8_128 (SPAdes) (version 2) | ecosystem: Environmental > Aquatic > Marine > Oceanic | place: Arctic Ocean...
AATTAATTTAATAAGCTTTGGTTATTAGCAACGAATGCTATAAAAAAATATCCTATTGCGCATAATGTTAGAAAAATTAAATACTTCTTTTGTCTTTTCATTTTATTCCCACTCAATAGTAGCCGGTAGTTTACTTGAAATATCATAGATTGTTCTGCGGAACATCATCTAAATTGAGAAATTATTCTAGCCGAACCTTTTTCACAATTTGGACCCATTAAATGAACTCCATCAATACATGGAAGTTGGATAATTTTTTCTATCAGTTCTCGACAAATTTGTTCACCGGTTTCCGCTGGCGAGTCACTAACCTCTAAGCGGTGCAAAATTTCATCAGAGATGTTTACACCCCATAAGTTTTTTCGCATCCAGTCGCCCTGCTTGGCTGATTTTAAAGGTCCCATTCCAATCAGCACCTTACAATTGTTAAAGGAACCATGGTCGTTCAATTTATCAGAATATTTTTTGATAACCTCATAATCAAAACAATATTGAGTTTGAATGAAATTCGCTCCTTGCTTGATCTTCGTAGCTAATTTACTAAGCGCTTCTGGTTTTGAGAGTTGATCGTATAAATCATCCGCCGCACCGGGATAAATCGGTAGAGGGTTTTTTATTTTTGTTCCGTCGGTCAGCGCTCCGCCTGAGATGACCTTACATAGCTCAATCAATCCGTTACTATTAAATTCATTAACAACCACAGGTCCATTCTTGTCTGGCTGATCTCCGCTTAAACAAAGAACTTTGTTTACACCAACTGACAGCGCACCAAGCAATACGGACTCCAACGCAATCTGGTTTCTGTCCCTACCCGTTAGTTGCAAAATGACATCTAATCCACTTCTTCGAATCTCTGAAGCAACCAACAAACTGTTCAAACGGCTTTTGTAATTTGGTGAGTCTGTTACGTTTACAGCGTCAGCAACAACGCCGAGTTCTTCAACCTTGCCAACGCTTCCAGCAAGATCAGTAGTAACATCAGGTGTAGTTTCCGCTGTGAATAAAAAATCAGTTGTTTTGAACATTTTATTACTTCCACTCAATAGGAGTCTAATTTGAAACCCTTATGGATAGTAGTTTCAGAGGCAAATAAGGTTCTGCTGTTTCTCGCTAAGATATCAAATAACATAGTTATTTAGGGCATTATCATATACAAAATAAGCATCCTGTAAATGCCTTATACCATTGGGTATAAATGATTCTCGAGCATGTAAAACTCTTAAACTTGCAACAATTAATACCTCTCCTCCATTCAATCTAAAAGTTGAACGATATTTGTTGTCATGAACCCTAGTGGAAACTTCGTGATAAGCTTTATAAAAACTTTTTACGTCTTCTCTGGATGGATCTATCATCTGCATTAATTGATTTGAGAATCTAAAACTTTCTAAAGACCCATCAGATGAACATTTAATAATAGGAGCCTCAGCATATGTTTCATTATTTTCATCGAATTGTCTGAACGGAACATTAAACTCTTTTAAAATATTAAAATATTCAGGATTATCCTTTCTTAAATCCTCAACGACTTCCCAACCATCTACAATTATTGATTCTCCTCCTTCGCATTCATTTTCTAGCATGTGAAGAGCTTGAACACTTGGTTGAGACTTATAGCTTGCAAAATCATTATGAGGAGAAAGTCCCTTTGGAGTATGAGCAACATTATAGACATGTCCGGTTATAGAAACATTATGAATCCTTTCAAATAATGTTTCATGAATTGGTCCAAATCTTTTTGATAAAAGTTCTAATGAATTTGGTTCCTTTGGTGCATTGTTCAAAATAATTACTCCAAAACTAATAAAAGTTTTTAGTGCATCCAAGGCAATCCCTTGATTGTCCAAAAATTCGGACCAATCAAACCTTGTAGGAGTGAATTTACTTGTCCATAACTTATGTTCTGGATATCTGGGTTTGCCACTTTCTTCTATTTTATTTAATGGGATTACCGATTGGTGATTATCAGGCCACAAAATAAATAGGCTTTCATCTTTTATTTCAACACTCTTAGGAGAGATATCTACTGGGACTGTATGCAAAAGAAACTGTTTCTCTTGAGTCTCTGTAATTCTACATTCATCACATTGACAATTATCTCTTAACCATAAAAATGGTAAATCGTATTGCTTATTTGAACCTGTTGATAATATTACTGAATCTTTTTTAATCTCAATCATAAGTAAATATTAATTACCTGAAAATTAATATTACTATATTTGTTTTTACCCTGTAAGTAATTAAAAAAGAAGGAATGGTGGAGCCAGTCGGGATCGAACCGACGACCTCATCCGTGCAAGGGATGCGCTCTCCCAGCTGAGCTATGGCCCCACTTTGGGATGCGTAGATTAACAAAAAGAAAAAACTAAGAAAGTAATATTTTACTTTTTTAGAGACTAGTATTTTCTCCTATAGCATCGTGGATTCTTTTAAGCGTTTCTTTCTGATCTAAATCTTTGGTTATCTTGTAGTGAGGATGTCCTAGTGTTGCTAGATCATTAGCAACTTCCATGGCTCTATTCATGAGATTCTCTGCGTCAGTAACTTCGTCTAAGTATCCTGGTTCGATAGCATTTTCCACCGGATAAGCTTCAGCATTTAAAATGGCTCTATACCAATGGGTCTTAGCTATCCTGGATTTTGAGATTTCCAGAATCGGTGTAGGGATAGACATATTATTTCTTGTCTCATTAGCCTGAACTATGAACTGCCCTTTAGCTCCAATACGATAATCGGCACAACACAATAAAAAAGCTCCCAGAGCAACACCGTGTCCGCTGCATGCTGCAATAACGGGTCTTGGAAAATTATAAATCCTTGCTAGTAAAGTAAATCCTGCTTTGACCATTGAAGCCACGGCATCAGAATCTCCTGAAGAAATAATCTTTAAATCAAACCCTGCAGAAAAAATACCTGGCCTTCCGGTAATCACCAACGAACCTTTGTCTTCAGGCACCTGATCTAATAGGCTACTTACGGCTTTACTCATCTCAGGTGAAAAGACATTTGCCTTTCCATCATTAAGAGTGATTATAGAAACGTCTCCATCGCTAGTTAAAGTGGCTATTTGATCCGTCATTTTTCTTCCTTAATATTAGTGTTTTACTGTCCTATATTCTAATATCTATAAGAATAACTCAAACTAATATTTTTTATGGAAGGATTTAAAAATTTATCAAGATCAGTCAAAGGCAGAGTTACTTTAATAACTGGTGCTGGCAGTGGCATGGGCAAAGCTACGGCTTTAGTTTTTGCATCTGAAGGAGCCAAAGTAATTGCTACTGACATAAACGAAGAGAACGTGAGCCAAGTTGCCAAGCAAATTAATTCTTCAGGAGGAGAATGCATTGGAATCCCGCTTGATGTAACTGATAAAAATAGCATTAAAGACGCGTTGGATTTGGCCATAAAGGAATTTGGTCATTTAGATCATCTTATAAATAACGCGGGTATATCTTCACCGACCACAATTGAAGATGAAGACTATGATCATCATTGGCAAACCACCTTGGATGTGGTTCTCACCGGTCAAGTAAACCTTATAAGAGCATCATTGCCTCACCTTTTAAAATCAGATGCTGCAAGAATAGTAAACATTTCTTCAACTGAAGGATTTGGTGCAACTGCTTTTGTTAGCCCTTATACCGCAGCAAAACATGGAGTCATAGGATTAACTCGTTCCTTGGCTGTTGAACTGGGACCACAAGGCATCAATGTTAATTGTGTTTGCCCTGGTCCTATCAACACAAACATGACTGCACACATCGACACAAAAGATAAAGCTACTTTTGCTAGGAGACGCGTTGGTCTTAAACGATATGGAGAACCTGAGGAAGTAGCCCACGCTACTCTTAGCTTGTGCTTACCTGCATCATCTTTCATTAATGGGGTTGCTCTACCGGTTGATGGCGGACTTTCAATACGAAGAGCTTAAGAAAAAATTATGAAACAAATAATCTTAATAACTCTAACACTTATAATTCTTGGAGCTTGTTCGTATGAAAACTCTATAAATGAAGAGAACTTACACAAGCACATTAAAATTCTAGCTTCGGATGAATTTGGCGGAAGAGCTCCAGGCACAGAGGGCGGAGAAAAAACTAAAAATTACTTAAAAGATCAATTCTTAGAATCAGGTCTGGTTCCCATAAAAGATGATTTCTTTCTTGATGTACCGTTAAGCAAAATGGTTGTGGACGTTAATAAATCTTCTTTTAGCATCAAAACAAGAGAAGGAATAAGAAAACTGTCGGCCGGAAATGAATCTGTGTTTTGGAGTAAACAAGTAAAAGAAAAAATTTCTATAAAATCTAGCGATTTAGTATTTGTTGGATACGGAATTGTAGCTCCGGAATACGGATGGAACGATTACAAAGGCATAGATGTTAGCGGGAAAACTCTTGTTATGTTGATTAATGATCCAGGTTTTTACTTAGAAGACCCTGATTTATTCAAAGGTAAAGCTATGACTTACTACGGTCGTTGGGTTTATAAATTTGAAGAGGCAGCGAGACAAGGAGCAGAAGCTGTCTTAATTATTCATGAAACTGCTCCGGCTGCTTACCCTTGGCAGGTAGTTGAAACAAGTTGGACAGGTAAGCAAATAGATCTTAAACGCGAAGACATGGGGGCCAGCAGAGTAAAAATAGAAGGCTGGATAACTTCAGAAGTCGCAAAAGAACTTTTTGCTGAATCAGGATTGGATTTGGTAGAGCTGAAGAAGCAGGCTCTGGATAAAAACTTTACCGCTGTGCCTATGGGAGATTTAAAAGCCAATGCCACTCTTTTTAATGAGATAAGTTTTGCCAATTCTCATAACGTTGCTGGAGTTAAAACGGGCATCAAACACCCAGACGAATATGTTTTGATGATGGCCCATTGGGATCACTTAGGAACCAAAGATGAACATTCCGATACCAATGACCACATTTACAACGGAGCTGTCGATAACGCATCTGGCGTAGCAGGGATACTGGAACTTGCTAACTATTTCAAATCAATAGAGACCGAGAGATCTCTGTTGTTCTTGGCCGTTACAGCGGAAGAATCTGGACTCTTGGGGTCTCAATATTTTGCTGAATACCCTCCTATAGACCTTTCGAAAGTAGTCGCTGGTTACAACTTTGATGCCGTCTTGCCTGTAGGTAGGACTAAAGATGTTATCGTTGTAGGTTACGGAGCTTCTGAACTTGAAGATTTATTAAAAACTGAACTGGATAAACTTGATAAGTACATTACGCCTGACCCACAACCAGAGAAAGGTTATTTCTATCGCTCAGATCATATTAGCTTGGCCAAAAAAGGTGTACCTGTACTCTATGCGGATGGCGGAGTTGATAAGATTATTGGAGGAATAGAAGCAGGATCAAAGATTGCAAATGCTTATACCGCAAATGATTATCACCAACCCTCTGATGAATACAGTGAAGACTGGGACTTAAGTGGTTTTAAAGAACAACTCACCATAACATCACGAATGGTTCTTAAATTAGCCAATTCAGATACATGGCCTAAGTGGTACGAAGGAAATGAATTTAAAGCCATAAGAGAGGCCTCAAAAGAATAATTTAATCTTCCGTGCTTGCCCTGTAGTTTTCTGAAGTGTGAGCAGAAACTACTTCGTCCTCTTTCAAAGCCCTCATCATAAAAGCACCAAATAACATTTCTTCAAATGATTGGTCGCCCCAGTAAACATCAACAGAGGGGTCGGGGTTCGCTAGATTCTGCTTGGAATTATCCCACCAATTTATTTGCTTGAGCTCGGATCCCTTGGGAATAAATACTGGTTCTTTAAAATCATAAGAAGTTTGCCAATTGAAATCGTAGTTTGGCACAGATAATAAAACCTCTTCTTCACCATTAGGATAAATAACACTTACTTTCATCGCTTTGCCTCTGTAATGCGCATGAGGTAACACGCTGTACAAAAGAGAATCTCTCTTCACTGTCATCGTGTCGTATTCTTGATGATTCTTTGCACCTGCAGGGATCTTAATCCTTGAATTAATCATAGAATTTGTAAAGATCTCGTGTTCAGGAGCTTCATCTAAAACCCAGATACCCATTTTAGAAGAATCAACTGTTTTTCTGCCCACTGGCGTGTAATGCACCTGGAACTCGAAAGTAACATCACCAGGCAAGAAGATACCTGAGTTGTCTGGAAATGGATTACTGTTCATACCAGGAGCATATCCTCGGAGACCTTTCATGGTTCTAAAATTTAATCGACCTTTTCTCGGTCCTTTCGCGTTTAATTCTCCAAAAGAAGTCAGTACATGATGCAAGACAGCCTTATCGCCTGGAATTATCTCCGAAGCCCTAACCCATATATCTTTTCCTATTTTATTTTTCACAAAATGATATTTGTAATCAACGACACCCGTTGCTGGTATATCTGTGGTGGGGATCTCAATTACGTAATCAGGCGGTCCAAGTTCTGATTCGTTTGACCAAACGGATTCACTTATTTCTGCTTTCAACAATGGATCCTTGCCCTCTCCTCTTGGAGAACCACTTTCTATCCAGTGAACGAGGGTTTTCATTTCATCAGCGCTCAAAGATCTGTCATTACTGAAATGGCCTATGCTTGGATCGGCATGCCATGGCGGCATTCTTTTCGTTCTTAAAACTTCTCTCATCATCAATGAAAACCCTTTCACCATGTTGTAATCGGTCATTGCCCAAGGACCAAGGCCTCCTTTTCTGTGGCAAGCCGTACAATTATCGATGAGTATTGGAGCTATGTCCTGTGAGTACGAGATAAGCTTATGCTTTGCCTTGTTTCTCTGCTCTGGAAAATTAATTAAACAGCCCAAAGAGTCCGTGGAAGAAAGAGTGACCATTCTTCCTTCTATAATTTCATCAAGTGCATCCTTTAAAAAATGCTGTGAAGCTTCCTTTTTTTGATTTTCATAACTAAGACGATCATCTAAAGCACCGGTGTAAGCTACCTGCCATGTTTTAGGATCGACAATAAAAACCTCACCTGTACGAGTAATCTCTAACGCTTCTCCAATAAGCTGAGTGTCATCCATGAGAATAGGTAGTTTGTAACCGTACGATCCAGCTTCTTCTGAAATACTTGCCTTAGTGTCTTGCAAGTTGGAATTGAGCATAAAAAACTTAACTTTTTTTCCAGAATACATTTTTTCTAATTCATGAAAACGCACGGAGGCATTTCTTGCAATAGGACATCCGTTACCTTGAACTAGAAAGACCAAGGCCTCGTGATCTGAATAATAGAAAAGTTCATGGGAGTTACCCAGCTGATCATTTAATCTAAAATTCTCCACTTTCTGATTGGCTTCAATGGAATAAATTCCGAGAGAAAATAGAATTAAAAGTGATGTGATTAGAAGTTTTGTATTTTTCATGAGTTCTAAGAGATTCTCCTTAGTAGATTATATATAGTCATTCTAGATATACCATCCTGTCCTATCTTAGGTCCGAGTAAGTGCCAGGTATCTTGTTCTGGTTTCATGGTTTCCCAATCCGGTGTCGTCTCTCCATTTGGGTTTCCTGTTTGTGAAAAGTTAGTCCAATAAGTAAGCATGACTCTAGATAATTCAGGATCTTCAATTGGTCCTAATCCTCCAACGCCAAATACGTATGCAATCTCAGAAGCATGAAACGCTCCTAAGATCTCACCGGCTTTTCCTGAAGGCTTCTGATTAAAATGATAGAAGTAAATATCTTCTCCTCTATCAGCCATGGCCCTGGCAGCGTAATACGATGGTGCCCCAAACAAAGAATCTCCTAACAGCCTTTTACTCGAATCCAACATTTCTTCATCATTGTTGGCTGGGTAAATTGCCAATACTTTTTCTGAATCTTCTTCAAATTTCTCTTCAATAATTTTTTTAAAAATCTCTTTGGAATTAACTGGCGGAGAGACATCTACCAAAGGACTCCCCCAATACAACGCTGTACCTTCATCTGAATTGGTTCCAATAACAGTTGGTACTTTATGGTTTATACCATCCTCAAAGCCCTGAACAATATTGGATAGCATAGAAACGTCGTCAATAAGAATTGAAGAAGGGAATCCAATGCCATTTTTTATAACTTCATCAACGGGTAGATTTCGCATCATTTCTAATTGGTCTGGTCCTTCTGGGATTCCGCATTTGTTACCGAAAGCAACTCCTAGAGTCGCTCCGGAAATGCCTTCTTCAGAAACCTTTTCAGAATGAAATCTCATACGAGCAAATCCTCCGCTTTGTACAATAGCTTTATGGAACAACCCTTTTGATAAAGGAGAAACTAAAAGCGCTGCCACTGATAAACCCCCTGCTGATTCACCAAAGATAGTTACATTAGAGGAGTCCCCACCAAACTTCTCTATATTTTGTTGCACCCATTCAAGAGCTTTAATTTGATCTAATAGTCCGAAATTAGTTTTTAATATTTCACCACCGTCATTCAAGGAGGGGTGTGCAAAAAAACCCAATTCTCCCAAACGGTAATTAATGGTGACTAATACATGCCCTTTTTTTAAGAATCCATTCGGCAAGTAAGGATCACCAGATCCATACCTTAAAGCACCGCCATGTATCCAAACCATAACGGGTCTTTTACTATCTGAATTTAAATTGGGAGAAAAAACGTTAAGCCTTAAACAATCTTCCGATTCAACGGGAGGTTCCTCAACGGGAATTTCTACTCCATACGCATTGGCTATAGTTTCTCTGAAACCGCCTTCTCCCATTCTAAATTGGGGGCATTGTGGACCAAAAGATTTTGCATCAAAAATGTCTTCCCAAGGTGCAGGGTCTTGGGGTGCTTGCCATCTGTTTTTCCCTGAAGTGTCGGCGCCATACGGAATACCTCTAAAGCTAAAACCGTCAGTTCCATTAAAACTCTCTTTATAGCCTTGCACTTTCCCTGAATGCACTTCAATTATTGTGGACATGCCTATCTCCCCCTATATCATTTTACGAATAATTCTAACTCTAAACTCTATTAGGAGTTAACATTAAATACATCGATTTAAAGGCATTATGCTAAAAAAGGAAAATGGATAAACAGAAGAAGATTATTATCGATACTGATCCTGCCATGGGAACAAAAGGTGGAGATCCAGAAGATTGCTTTGCAATCATGATGGCTCTTAACTCACCGGAGTTAGAAGTCGTAGGAATAACAACCGTTCAAGGCAATGTCCCTGTTGAAAGAGGTTACAGTAATGCGGCTTATCTTCTGAATGAATTTAACAGAGACATACCTTTGAGGGCAGGCCCTAGTCATACTTTTGATGAAGAAAGAAACAAGGAAAGGATCTGGTTAAGTCAACGTGAGGACATGGAGCAACTAACACCTCTTATAAAACCAGACGGAGATAAACGGGATGCTGCCTCCTTTATTTACGAAAGCTGCAAACAAAACTCAGGTGAAATTGAATTGGTGACCATAGGTCCACTAACTAATATAGCAATAGCACTATCGGATTATCCTGATTTAAAGGATCACGTTCCAAAAATAACCATGATGGCAGGAGCAGCGAAAACTCCTGGCAACATAACCCCTTCTGCAGAATTCAATGTTTGGGCTGATCCTGAAGCGGCAGATGTGGTTTTTACTTCTGGCATTCCTATAGTGATGATACCTTTAGATGTATGCCATCAAACAAGGATGAGTCGTGAAGAATTAATCTCTATCGGAGAAAATCCTCATCCTTTCTGTCAATTCATAAAAGAAGCGGTTGATCCTTGGATAAATATTAGAACGGACTTGATAAGTGATGAAGGTCTTCATTTATATGACTCTTTAGCAATGGCTAGTGTCATCTCACCAAACCTCCTGACTTACAGGAGCGCCTATGTGAGGACTGAAACTGTTGGCAGTTTGACAGCAGGAGAAACTGTATGCGAATTTAATGAATCCATCATGGGTAAAATACTCAAGCTAAAGTTTAATGCCGAAGTGGCACTAGAACTGGACGTTAATAAATTTAATCATTTATTCCAAGAAAGAGTGACTGGGTACTTAAAATCGCTAGGGAATTAATCCCAAAATCTCTTTTTTACTAAGTTTCTTTGGATCTTGCCTGTCGGGAGCCTGGGTAGTTCTTCCTCCCAAAATTCGTAAGACTTTGGTCTCTTAAATCCTGATAATTTTTCTTCTGCCAAAACCAACAACTCTTCTTGTACAAGTTTACTGTTTGAGCCAGGCTCAAGATTAATTACAGCTTTTATCTCTTCTCCCCAATCTTCGTTCGGCACGCCAATACAACACACTTCTGCAACTTGATCATGCATCAATAAAATATTATCAATTTCTTGAGGGTAAATATTAGTTCCTCCTGAAATAATTGTGTCTGCGCTTCTGCCGGTTAGAAAGAAAAACCCATCTTCATCCCTGAAGCCTATATCCCCCATTGTGAAAAAATCTCCCCAATAAGCACCTGAAGTTTTTTCCTTTGCCTTGTAATACTCAAATCTACCTTTAGAAGGTGCTTTGAAATAAATTGTTCCTTCTTTTCCTTCTTCTACTTGCTCATGATCCTCATCTAAAACAAGGACTTCTACGCCTTCATTTGCTTTTCCTACACTTCCTGGTTTTTTTAGCCACTCTTCGGGGCCTATGTAACAACCCCCTCCTTCAGTAGCGGCGTAATACTCGTACAAAACTGGTCCCATCAAATCCAACATGGCTTTTTTCACTTCGACTGGACAGGGAGCCGCACCGTGAATAATCCATTTTAGAGAGTCTAGTTTATATTTGGTTCTTACCTCTTCAGGCAATCTTAAAACTCGGTGGAACATAGTGGCTACCATGTGAGTATGAGTGCATTGGTATTCATCAATGAGTTTTAACATTTTTTCAGGATCCCACTTATCCATAAGATAGACACCAACACCTGACATTAAAGAAATATTGATGTTTAAACCCAAAGGAGCAGCGTGATAGGCTGGTCCAGGACAAATAGAAAAATCAGTTTCAGGATTAAAGTTAGCTGTTTGTAAGACCAATTCTTCTAGTTTCGAAGGAGGAGGAGTTTCTTTTCTAAAAACCCCCTTTGGTCTGCCGGTTGTTCCTGACGTATAGAGCATAGATCTTCCAGCCTCCGGATTCTGAACATTATCTGAGTCATGATTGTCTAAAGTTTCTTGATAGGACTTAGCCAAACCATGGACACCATCCACAGCCAAAATCATCACGTCAGGCAATTCTTTGTTTATAGCCTCGATACTCTCGCCAAAGATCGCGTCACAAACCAAAACCTTTGCTTCACAATTATTGACTATGTAAACCACTTCCTCGGGTGTTAAATGCCAGTTAATAGGCGTTATCCTCAATCCAATCCTTAAAGGCCCAAACAGCGCTTCTAAGAATTCCGGTCGATTCTTTGAAAGAATGGCAACAGCATCGCCCGTCTTTAGTCCCTCATTACGAAGAAAATTTGCAAACTTATTGCTATTCTCATTTAACTCTTTAAAAGTTCTTTCTCCGTGTTCGCTAATAATCGCCTTTTTTTCTGGATAATTTTGGGCATGGTAAGCGATACCCATTCCTGCAGCATTGTATTCTTGTAGTGTCTCCATATTATCCCCTTGGTAAGAAATTAGATTAATTAATTTAAATGAAATTTACAACTTCTTCTAAGACAGGCATTGAAGCAGAAGCGCCTTTTTTCGTTACAGATAGCGCCGCAGCTTTGTTAGCAAAATAAGCCGCATCAACCAAGTTACCATGTACTAAATACTGAGTGGCCAAAGCCCCCACAAAACAATCCCCAGAACCAGTTGTATCGACTGACACAACATCCAGACCAGGGACCAAAGTTCCTATTTTATTCTCATAAACGTAAACTCCTTGAGATCCTAAAGTCACAATGACTGACTGCCTATTCGTTAAAGGTATTTTCTCTAATGACTTATTAAGCACTGGTGGCGTAAATTGTCTCGATGGACTATCTCCGCTCAAAGCAGCCAATTCTGTCTCGTTCATTATCAAAAGATCAGATTCATTCATTAGAGAGTTGCTTAGATTGTGAACAGGGGCTGTGTTTAAAATACGATAGCAATCAAACTCTTTAGATCGTTTGAAGAGTTTCTCAGTTTCTTCAGAAGGCGTTTCAAGTTGGGCTATTAAGATCTTGGAAGAAATGAGAGTTTCTTCTGTAACCTGATCTGAATTAACAAGAGCATTGGCCCCTAAAATTACTATAATTTGATTTTGCGAGGTCTCCTCGAAAACCGTTATGAAAGCTGTTCCAGAATCTTCTGAAGACTTTTGTACCCTTGAAACATCAACGGCCTCTTTTTCCAGTGCATCCAGCAGTTCATTTCCAAACACATCATTCCCTACTTTCCCCACGAAAGAAACAGGGACGCCTAATCTTGAAATAGCCACTGCTTGATTAGCACCCTTGCCCCCTTGAAAAGTTTCAAAACTGCTACCTATTACCGTTTCACCTTTTTGAGGTTCCTTGGCCGAGTAAACAACCAAATCCATGTTGATACTTCCAAATACAGTAATTTCAGGAGACATAAAGAATCAATCTAAATCTTTTATAGAAGAAAAACTTTCAACCAAGGCACAGGTTCTCTTCACTAAATCTTCAAGTTGCAACTCTCCCACTCCGGCAATTGAAGTGTTTACTCTGCCTTGCCATGGGTCTGTCCATAAGGAAGGTATAGATTGTTTATCGAGTCCTATCAATCCACCAACCGTTGCACCCGTGCAATCCGTGTCCCAACCACAGCAAATGGTTTCTCCTATGGCCTCATCAAAAGAGTCTTGAAAAGACAAGAAAGCCCAAACCACAACTGCCAGATTATTCAGGCTGTGGACGGGTGACATGTCTCCATAAAAATCATGGATCTTAGAAGGGTCCTTTCCTTGACTCTCAATCCCGATCTTAACTGCGGCAACAGCTTCAGACTCTTGATCAATCAATGACAAAGCAGCATCAACCGCCTCTTCTCTTGATGATGAAACTGGAACTAACGCACAAAGAGCAGCTATAAAAGCAGAAGCTTCCACTGCGCAATCTCTGTGAGACAAGCGGGCATCTTGTCTTGCCAGTTCTGCTGCTAGTTTCGGCTTACCGGGCAAAACCCAACCGTACATATCTATTCTTATTTGAGCACCTATCCAATCGTTGTAATCACTATTGTTTATTTCTTCCAAATCAAAATTACGCTTTCCTCCAAATTGATAAGCCATATCAGATTTCTCAATTAGTTTTAAATAAGATTCACGCTCTGCAGTAAAAGTTGCTCCCACTGGCAATAAATTTATCCAAGATCTAGCAACGTCATCAGTATTCAATTTAGTTCCATGTTGCTCCAGCATCATTAACCCTAAAACACTATAAGTAATATCATCATCAGCTTCTGCTTTGTCCATCAGACCTAAACAACATCTTTTATTAGCCCCTCTTATCATTTCATGGTCCATGGGACGAACGTAATTACGTAAAGGCAATGAACCGGATTCAGATAAATATTTATTTAAACCTTCTCTGCCCTCTCTCATGGAAATCATTTCCACTGGTTTTCCTAACAAACAACCTGATATTCTTCCTTCCCATGCTGCTTTAATGGTTTGCTCTACCGACATATTCTCTCTCCAATCTCAACTATTAAGTTGTTTAATCCAAAATCTCATCTTCTCCAACCTCGTCCAATAAATCCATTTCATCTTCAAACATCAATGTACCTGCATCTTCCATTCTGTCCACATAAAGCATACCAATCAAATGATCCAATTCATGTTGGAAGACAGTCGCCAGAAATTCCTCAAGAACAATACTTTGCTGCTCCGCAAATTCATCCAAATAGTCAATTTTTATTTTTCTAGGTCTTTCAACATAACCTCTAAGGCCAGGCACACTAAGACATCCTTCCCAGAACCCCTGAAGGTCATTATCTATAATTGAGATTTTGGGGTTAAAGATAATGAACGGTTCAGAAGCCTCTGCTTCTGGGTAACGCTCCGATTCTGAAGAAAGCTCAATAATTGCGAGTTGCTTTGATACGCCGATTTGAGGTGCTGCTAAACCTATACCTCCAGCTAACTCTAGAGTATCCCACATATTGCCCAATAGAACTTTTGTATCATCTGATAAGATTTCTTCTCTCTTAAAATCAAAAGCAACCTGCCTCAAGACAGGGTTACCCATTTTTAAAATTCTTTGTGCAGTCATAATTGAATCTCCATATAGAAATATAACTTAGATGGTAATAAATCTCATTCTACTTTTGAGATTAAATCTCATTGGGAGTTGTAAGAATTCTTTGTGTTATTTTTACCCCATGAATAAACCTAACGTAGTGCAAAAATTCCCTTTCAAAACTTCTGTCGTAGCCAATAAGAAATACTACTGGTGTAAATGCGGTCTTAGTTCTAAGCAACCCTTTTGTGATGGCTCGCATGAAGGAACTGATTTTTTACCTGAAAAAGTAACTTTCGAAACCGACAAAGACGTTTATTTCTGCGGATGCAAAATGAGCAACAATGGTGCAATGTGTGATGGCACCCATAAAGACTTGTAAATAAAACCTGAGTCTTTCTTACTCCTTATTGGATTTACTTTTTCCTTTGCATGTAGGAGGAAGATTTATTGTTGGGTTTTGATCAAAGAAACCAACTGGAATTAAATGGAACCCACAATACTCCGCAGGCATTACCGGCCAATCTTCAGGTCTAGGAGTGTGCGTAACTCCAAAGGTGTGCCAAGTCACTAAGTCGCACTCGCTGATGTCTCTATTGGATGAAGTTATATCATCCAAGCCTCCTTGACCGGAATGCATAACTGAATGAGGCCCACCAGCAGCCATTTCCTCTTTATGGAAAGGAGTAGCCCAAAGGTTATGTTTTGAAAAAGAAGCTCTTTTTCCTGGAGGTGAATCAGGGTGAGCTAATAAAGTAGGTGTATTGCCTGGTAGGAGTTTATAACCTACGGGCATTCCCAGAGAATTGGTCTTATTAGGGTTAATTATTTTCCAAACCCTACTTGAAGAAGTCGAGATGTCCCTTTTGGCTTCACTTTCCTTCTTTAAATGAGTTGATACAGCTGTAAATTGCATGCCGTGCGGATTGTCGTCACTAACAGGCAAGGCCTCTACATTGGACTCTAATAATTGATTATTTCCGCCTTCAAGATCCCAATCCAACCTAACGCAAAATAAATGCTGATGAAGAGGAGATACTAATTCATCGGTGATTCTAAAATCTTGATCGTTTCTGTGTATCTTTTCATCATAAGCACTGATGCCAACAATGCCGGTTAATTTAACTTCACATTCAATATTTCCATCAAGATAAAGGTACCAAAATAAACCGTAATCATAATTACCTATAGTGGCTAAAGAACTTATAACCAATCTTCTTGATCTTCTAACCTCACTAGCCCCTCCGCCCATGTCTGTGTGCTTCCATTGAATCCCAAAATCTTCTTCATGAATGCAGATCGCGTTCTTAATGGTGTGGGCTGAGCCATCAAAACCAAATAGATTTGCATCCAAGTAGTGAATCTCTCCTAAACAGTCGCAACCTAGAGTCAAAGAATTTAGCATGGTTCCAAAACCATACTCAGTACCATCATGCACTGCCTTCCAGCTATGCATCGGATCTGCTGTTCCATACGGCACTACCATGTCAGACAGAGCAGCTCTATGGAGTATTGGCCTTCCATTTAAAGATAATTGATGAAGTACAGGCCCTTCGTCAGGGTGAACAGAGATTCTAGCCTGCCAACCTTCCCAGCTAATCTGATTGCCTTCTATATCAAAACCAGGGCCATCAGGTTGCGTGATATCGATCTTTTTTGGATGTTCTCTTAATTCAGACTGAGAATCCGCGTCATACCTAGCATGAGCTTTAGGTACAGGTACAACTCCATAATCTTCAACATGAGTTACCTTCTTTAAGGTTAAATCCACATGGGAAATTACTCCATTAATAGGTTTGGCATAGCCATTGTCTGATTCATTTTCTTTTACAAAGGATATTGTTTTAAGCGCTCTGTGACCTTTTTTAATACTCTCATGAACGATTCCTCCTGCAGGCCAAGGGTCTATTTGAACAAGATTCATATCAGAAATACCACGCTTACTTAAAGCATCTTGATAATCTTGATTTGCTTTGGTTAATTCTTGAGCCATGTAAATTTCTGGGAAGCTGTAAGAAACCTGGGCTTCCTCAGAAACTCTATCAAAATTACTTATCTCATTGGTTTTCATATCTAAAATAGCCACAAAACCTCCGTCGGCATTAGAATCTACCCCACGAACTTTTAATTGCCTTGGGAACTCTTCACCTGATTTATAAGTTCTAATAAAAGCCTTCTCAGGTTCAACTAAACTGATATTGATAAAAATAGTATTTTCATCAAAGCCTTCGCGGGATTTGCATAAATCAGCTGCTTTATTTATTTCTTCTGCTGTTATTTGATCTAACGGGTGCGCCATATTTGTTTCCTTCTTACTTGGATTTAGATTGTCTATCTTACATAAGTGCCGCTCTGATTGAATACTTAATCTAATAATTTAAGTATTTTAGCCTGATCTATAGAAGCTTGAATTAAAACTGGTATGAAGCCTTCGTAACCAGCTTCAGGTCTATCCTCAATCCAGCTAATAAGCATCATGGTTCGCATCAATAAAAAAGTGGGAATGGTTTCGATTATATCTTCAGCGTTTGGACGCTCCTCCGAGTAACCCTTTATCAAAGCTTTGTAAGCTACATCAAAATGACATCCTCCAGCGGTAAAATCTAATCTGTCCCAAATAGCCACCGCTAGATCAAAGCCATACCAGCCAAAACCAGCGTCATCAAAGTCAATCACAGAAAGCTTCTTTTCTTGAATTAAGATATTTTGCGAATGCATATCAGCATGAATCACGCCAAAATAATTTATGTCCCTAGGAAGTTGAGACAAAGTTTTGGTTATATTTTTTCTTATTAGGGTTAATTCTTCTCGTTCACTAGCAGTTGCATTCTCAGCTTCCCAAAACCTACCCCAGAAAGGCTGATCTCCAAGAAATCCTTCGGTATCAAAAGAGTGTCTTTTAAAATCTTCAGGCACTTCCCAAGCTACAGTGGCTTTATGAAATTTAGCTACAACCCTGCCCAGTGATTCGTATAAATCACCGACATCTTTCTCTTCTAGATCTAGAATTAAGTCATCCAATGTGATGCCTTCTATCCATTTAACCAGTCCTACGTATCTGTACTCATCAGAATCCTGAAAAGAAACGGTTGCGTAAGCTTCACCATTCTTAGTTGCTACGGCTTCTGGAACTAGTAAACCAGCATCAGACAAACATGACGTCCAGGCATGCTCAGAATTTAACTCATCTAAATCATGATATCCTTTTCTATGAATTCTTAGAGCGTAAGAATTTCCATCAGCCCCCTCTACTTTGAATACTGTATTCTCACTTTGAAGATGAAGATTGATGCTCTTTACATCTAAATCCCATTCTTTTATTGCTGTTTTGGCTAAATCTACAAGCGCCCTTTCATTATCCATTTCTTAGTTGTGAACTTCTTCTAAGGTCTCTTCTAAAACTTCACAAAGTGAATCAGCATGCTCTTTTTCAAAAACTAAAGGCGGTCGTATTTTTAAAACGTTTCTGAATTGTCCGGCATTTGAAATTAAAAATCCTTTCTGCTTCATTTTTTCTACGAACTCTGCAGCTAACTTATTGTTTGGTTTTTTACTCCCCTGACCTTCTATGCACTCAATGGCCACAAAGAGTCCCAACCCTCTTACATCTCCAACCATGTCGTATTCTTTAGCAAAGCCCTTCACTTTGTCCTTTAAATAATCGCCAACAGAATTAACGTTACCGAGTAAATCTTCTTCCTCTATCACATCAAGAACGGCACTTCCTACAGCTGCCTGTAATGGCGTGGAGGCTGTGGTGTTGAAGTAATAACTTTTTTCATGAAAAATCTTTGCTATTTCAGGACTAGTCCCTACTCCACTCAGTGGATACCCTGACCCCATTGGCTTGCCCATTGCCACGATATCGGGAACACAATCATTTATTTCATAACCCCACCAACTGCCGGTTCTACAAAATCCTGCTTGAACTTCATCCAAGATGACTACTCCTCCAGCATCTCTTACCAGCGTTGCTGCCTTTTTCATAAACCCTGAAGGAATATCAGGCAGTCCTTCGTTTGCAAATATAGAGCAAAACAACATACCGGCTAAAGGAATGTTGTTCTCGGAGAATTCACTTATAGCTCTTTTAATTTCTTCAAGGTACAGATCACAAAGTTCATTCTCTGGTAAGCCCTCTTCGAGAGGTCTAAATTTTTCTGGGAAAGCAACACGTTTAAAATCAGGCTCAAAAGGTCCAATCGTCATTCGAATCGTTTCATGACTATTGCCATGATAAGTAGCATTACTGCAAATGATTCCTTTTCCTCCCGTTGCAAGCCTGGCCATCTTGATGGCTATTTCTATGGCCTCCGTCCCACTGCATCCCATTTGCAATACTGACAATGGATCGGCATGAAGAGCCATGAGTCGTTCAGAATAATCAACCACTACCTTGCTAAGGTAGCGACTGTGAGTATTTAATTGACCTGCCTGTTTGCTTAAAGCCTCTATGACATGAGGGTGACAATGTCCAACGCACGGAACGTTGTTGTAGCAATCCATGTACTTATTACCTGAATCGTCATACAACCAAATGCCCTTCCCTTTTATAAGATGTACAGGTTCCTTATAAAAAAGGGGAGAAGAGCCCATCGACTGGATGCGAAGTTCTAGTAAATCTTTTTCTATCATTTTTTTGGCTGCCTAAACATTGTGTTGAGTTGAGGACTACTTCCAACCTGGATTTTCTTTAAGAATCTAAAGCCAAATCGTTCATAAAGGGACATATTCTTAGGGTTGGACGATTCCAGATATGCCGCCTCCCCCAACTCATCTATCATTTTCAGACTCTCCTTTAGTATCAATGAACCCAAGCCTAAACCTTGCTTTGAAGGGTCAACTGCTAAATATTCTAAATACCAAGCATCATTCACACGACTTTCACCCAACTCCTCAAAAATCTTAAAAGCTTCTTCTATTCTATCTTTAGGTATGTCTTTATAGGTCTCAGAAATATGAGTAAAATCAATATCGAATCCAGGAGGAAACCAAACTGCAGTTCCATAATTATTTTCATCTCCATAAACACCTTCAGCTAAAAAAGATTGCTTACAAGCATTGTCAGTCCATTTCTTAAAATTTTTATAATAAATTGTAGGATCAGGCATTAACCACCGTTGAAAAGGGTCAGAACTAAAACCCATTATCAAAGCATTAGAGGCTGTCTCTAATTGAGAAGGATCTAACTTTCTAATTACTGGTGTTTCATCCATACCTTAATTTGGAATACAACTAGGTCCTTTTTTATTGAGTTCCAAGGCCGCAACCATGGCTCGGTAAACATCAGTATTATCTAAAGTGCCGGTGAAATTTTCTGCACCAGGTCCATAAGCATATATAGGAACTGGAACTCCGGTATGAGAACCTCTTCC
>Ga0209091_10001640_pt1 | contig 19483 bp, 21 predicted proteins | sample ArcticOcean_MG_C_6_FD_187438 | JGI IMG/M metagenome (GOLD analysis project Ga0209091, IMG submission 187438) | Marine microbial communities from western Arctic Ocean - ArcticOcean_MG_CB8_128 (SPAdes) (version 2) | ecosystem: Environmental > Aquatic > Marine > Oceanic | place: Arctic Ocean...
ACTAAAAGACTTGTACAGGGTGATGTTGGATCAGGGAAAACTATAGTTGCAATAATAGCTTCATATTTTTCTAAACTATCAAATCTTCAAACAGGCATTCTCGTGCCAACTGAAATTCTTGCAGACCAACATACAAATACTTTTAAAAAAATGCTTCTAGATTTTCCAGTGAAGATAGAATGCCTAAAAAGTAATTTAACACCACGTGAAAAATCTAGAATTATTGAATCTGTTCGATCAGGTGACACCGATATATTAATAGGCACACACTCCATAATTCAAGATAATGTTAATTTTCTTAATCTGGGTCTTATAATAGTTGATGAACAACATAAGTTTGGAATTAATCAGAGAGTATTACTTACTCTGAAGAATAGTAAAAATTCATTAATCCCACATGAATTATATTTGTCAGCTACACCCATCCCTAGATCATTATCATTAGTTTTATATGAAGGGTTAGACTATACAGTAATTAACGAATCTCCAAAGAATAGAAAAATTATCAATACTCAGATGATTAACCATGATAATCGTTCAATTCTTCATGATAGTGTCTCTAAAATATTAAGTGATAAAGAACAAGTCTATTGGGTTTGCTCTTGTATTGATTATACTGAATCATCAGAAAGTGAATATGTCCAAGGAATCTATGAAGACTTATCTAATAGATTCGCAACTACTTCAATTGGTATGCTTCATGGCAGAGTAGACTCAAAAGATAACACTAAAACTATGAAAAAATTTGTTAGTGGTGAAATTCAAATACTTGTTTGTACGACTATGATCGAAGTTGGCGTGGATGTTGCTAATGCAACATGTATAGTTATTGAGGACCCTAATAGGTTTGGACTGTCACAGCTTCATCAGCTCAGAGGAAGAGTAGGAAGGAGTGACAAACAAAGTTATTGCTATCTTGTTTGTAAAAATAATTTAAGTGATCATGCGCTAGATAGGTTAAAATCTTTAGAACTAAATTCAAGTGGATTTAAGATTGCAGAGGAGGATCTAAGACTGAGAGGCTCAGGAGATTACTTGGGGCATAAACAGTCAGGCGCCAACCATAACTTTAAATTAGCTACGCCTGAAGATGCATTAAATAATTATGACCTTGTACGGGAATCTATGAACTGTGTCGATAAACTTGATGAGAAAAGTAAAAACAAACTAATTAAGCGATGGGGAAAAGATTCGACAGAAACGATTCAGTTGTAGAGCATGACAAATCAATATTTATCTAAATGGAAAAATGAAAAAAAGTTAATTAACTTAAGTCTTAAAACAAAACTAAGTATTATAGATCAAAACTCATTGACAAATAGATTAATGTGTAAAGATAAGCATGGGTTTACAGTTAATGTTTTAAACCAAGAGTGCAGGTATTTTAACCAATCAATGCAATGTAATTTACCACATAAAATAAGAGGAATCGGAGTTTATAGAAAAGTTATTTTATCTACAAATTACTACCCGAAAATTGAAGCTTACACGTTCATGTTAATTAAGCATGTTTCGGGGAAAGAGAGGTTTTTGAAAATATTGGGTACTAGATCCCTTGGCACATATATATTGAACCCTAAGCGTTTTAAAAAAAAAGCTACAGTATATAGAAGAGTAGGCAACACTATACATAGAATTTCAACCTATAGTTATCGGCATAAAAATATTTATCTTAATGAAATATTTCCAGACACCATAGAGTTTGAAAAAATATCGTATTTAAATGCTAGAGGAAAGTTCACTAAATGATTTCACTATTAATGGAGATAATGGACTGGTAAATTTTTTATTGCTAGATATGTATACAAAATTATTCAGTCCTGCATGATGAGCTGAATTAATATTATCAAAAGTATCTTCAACGAGAACTGAGTATTTATAGTCTAGCTTTAATTTTAGTCTTAGAACATGCCAAAACTGTATATCTTCTTTGATATAACCTAACTCATGAGAACAAATCATCTCATCGAAATATTTTGAAATATCAAACTTTTTCAATTTAATATTTAAAGTAATACGATGTGCATTTGTAATTAAAAATAATTTCTTCCCTTGAGATTTAAGTTTATCTAAAATATCTAACGACCCATCTTTAAGAGATATCTTGTCCATATTCATCTTTTTTTCTTTTTCTTTCGCTATGTCTATATTAAGAATATTTGACCAATAAGTTATGTCATACCAGTCTTTAGTCTTTTTTTTATAATGAAAAAGAGCATGGGTAAAACTAACTGCATCAGAAAGAGGGATATTATTTTTTTCAGCATAAATTTTTGGTATATATTTTTGCCAAAAAAAATTATCATATTTAGTATCTAAAATTACCCCATCAAGGTCTATTAGAAAATACTTGTTATCTTTCAATTCCATAATAATTACTGTATCATTATTTTAGTAAACATAAGTAACTTATCTTGCAATGCCTACCATAAAAAATAAATCAACCATCATAACCACTAAGCTGTTTAAGCTTAATAAATTGAATATTGAATTCAGTAATAAAGCAACAAGAGAGTATGAGGTAATATCTGGAACAGGAAATGGCGCAGTCATGATTATTCCTGTCTTAGACAATGATATATTATTCATTCGAGAGTATGCAGCTGGGATAGATAATTACTCACTCACTTTCCCAAAAGGTAAAATTGATGATGGGGAGCCCATACTTGTTGCGGCAAATCGTGAGCTACAGGAAGAGGTAGGGTATAAGTCTGAAAAAATTAAAAAAATTTATACTTTAGATTTAGCACCAGGCTATATGGATCACAAGACACATATTGTTCTTGCTGAAAATCTGGTTCCCTCTAAACTCGACGGAGATGAGCCTGAAGATCTTGAAGTTATAAAATGCAAGAAGAATGATATAAATAAGCTATTATTTGAAAATAACAATATAGACTCGCGCGTGCTTGCTTCACTGTATATATATAGCCAGGTTATAAATGAAAATAAATTATAAAAAGTTTCTAGAGTTATTGCCATCGCTTCATGAGATTTGTAAAGTAACTGGTGAGCTTCAAATTAAGCATCATAAAACAAATATAATTTTTTCTACTAAAAGTAATCAAACGCCAGTTACCGAGGTAGACATACAGTCTAGTTTAATTATAACTAATGGTTTAAAGAAGTTGACGCCTGATATACCTATAGTTTCTGAAGAAGATTATGACGACACACGGGCATACGATTATTTTTGGTTGGTTGACCCGCTAGATGGAACTAGAGACTATATCAATAATGGCGATAATTTTTGTGTTTGCATCTCACTTATATCTGATAATCTTCCTATTTTGGGTATTATATATTCTCCAATATCTAAAGATTTTTATTATTCATTTAAGAATAATGGTGCATTTATTTTAAAAGAAAATTCAAACCCTAGGAAAATTATTTCTCAAAAAATGTCGAAGACTAACCCCAATAAAATTTTTACGAGCTCATCTATAAGACAAAAAGTACTAGAAGTGTTAGCTGGCTCTATTATTAATTATGAATTCATTAAAAAATCTAGCGCTTTAAAATTTGGGAATATTGCTTCTGGCGCAGGATGTTTTTATCCTAGACTTGGGCCCACGCATGAGTGGGATACAGCAGCAGGTCAAATTTTAGTTGAAGAAGCTGGCGGCATTGTAGTAGATAAATTTATGAGCCCACTCCGGTATAATAAAAACAAAACATTTCTTAACAAAGAGTTTTTTGTAATTAGCGATCCAGATTATGACTGGGAACCTATTGTTAATGCGATTTTTGAGTAATTATTTTTGAAAGCTCAAAGGCTTTTTTGTTAATTTTTCTGAGGAGCTGGTATTTACCCAATTTCCCTTTATTCCATGTTGTCAGAGAAGATTCGTAGTTTTTTAGCAGTTTCTTGATAGGCTCGTCTTTCATTAGTTTTAATTACATTTTATGATATCATGGATTACAAATTATTAACTATGTTTAAATTATTATTCGAAAAAATATCGCCTAAGAAATTTTATTATTTTGCGACCTATTTAATTCCATGGACATTCCTGTTCACAGTATTATTTATAGTGTATGGCCTATATTTAGGGCTATTTAGAGCACCAACTGATTATCAACAAGGTGATGCATTTAGAATCATGTATGTTCATGTGCCTAGTGCCTGGTTATCATTATTTGCTTATACATCAGTATTTATATGTTCGCTAATATCTGTTATATGGAAGATAAAGGTGTTTGAAGTTCTATCTATTGCTTCTGCAAAAAATGGTGCCATGTTTACTTTTCTTGCTCTTGTAACTGGTTCTATTTGGGGCAAGCCAATGTGGGGAACTTGGTGGGTTTGGGATGCAAGACTAACCTCGGAACTAATATTATTTTTTTTATATTTATCTATTATTTTTTTATATCATGCTTATGATGATTATAGAAAGGGCGCCAAGGCAGCAAATATTCTTGCTATTGTTGGTTTTATTAATATTCCTATAATCCATTTTTCTGTAGAATGGTGGAATACTTTGCATCAAGGCCCATCCGTTATGAAATTTAGCGCCCCATCAATTGCTTCAGAAATGTTGTATCCATTAATTTATACCACGATAGGTTTCACATTTTATTTTGTATTAGCTGTGCTTTTATCTGCAAGAAATACATTGTTAGAGAGAGAAAAAAATACTAGTTGGGCAAAATTAATCTAGACTTATCTTTAGAGCTTTGCTGCATGCCAATGGTGTTATCAATAAAAAAATAAAGAATAAAAATGACATTAAAGTTAGCTCGGTACTATAGTTCATTTTAAAAAAAGAATTATTAACAGCGCTAGTCCCAAATATTAATATTGGAACATACATGGGTAAGACTATTATGGAAACTAATATTTTATTCTTCCTAAGGCTTATTGTTAGTGCGGCAGCAATAGACCCTATTAAACTCATCGTGGGAGTCCCTATTAATAATGTAAGAAATAAAGTCAAGGTTGTTGCTGTATCAAGCCCAAGAACCATAGCTATTAAAGGGGCAACTATTACAATAGGCAAGTTAGATAATAGCCAATGAGATAAGATTTTTATTAATATACCAATTTCAATTCCATCATTCTTTATTAAAAACATCTCTAGAGTGCCATCATCATAGTCTTCTTTAAATATTGTTTCTAGATTTAAAATACAGATTAAAAGACATGATATCCAGATCATCAAAGGTAGTAGTTCCAGCATAATATCTTTTGCTACATAGCTGATAGATATATTAAAAAAAATAATTATTATAAGTAAATATACTATGGGCATGAATATTTCATATCCAGATCTTGACGCTAGTAAAAATTCTTTAGTTATAATATTTAATATTTTCATTATGAGTATATTTTATAATTCTTAGTAGTAAAAAATGATTCTTTAATTTCTTTATGACTTGTCATTATTAACGCGCCACCCTTTTCTAGATATGCTTTAGCAGTATTATTAAAAATATTTATTGATTCATCGTCTAGCGCGCTATATGGCTCATCTATAACCCATAGCAATGAATTTGTTATCAATGTTTTCATTAAAGAAACTTTCTTTTGTTGCCCATGGGATAAGTTTTTTGTTAGCATACTTTTATGCTGAGTCATTTTATAAGTTTCTAATGCTGTCTTAATTATTAGTTGAGAGTTATCAGAATTATCAGTTAAAGCATAAGATAAATTTTCTTTGACCGTAAGGTTTCCTTTAATTCCATACTTGTGACCAATATAAATTGTTTTTTTAAAAAGATCTTCATCTCCGCTGACATTCTTAATAAATCCAGAAGTTGGTTCTGTCATTCCAATAATTATTTTTAATAGAGATGTTTTCCCAGATCCATTTAATCCATATAGGTTTAATGCTTGTGATTTTTTTATTTCGAAGGATATATTTTTTAAAACAGATTTATCATTCCTTAGTAAGGACACATTTTCTATTTCAATTAAACTATTATCCATTTGAATAAATCTTAGTGCAAGTTATTACCACATAAGGTATTAACCCGTTATTGGTTAATTTTTCTTGACTCACTAATCGATCTTTTAAGACAATAATTCCATCAGGGTCAGAATAAACATATTCACCTTCTTGAAAATTTATATTTGCAAAATTTAAAGCCTCACTATATTCGCCTATATTATTTTTTTGACTTTTTATTGGCATAGTATTTATTGCTTTTATCCCAATTGGAATATTATTGATAATTTCTGAATCTCTAATACACCCATTAATAATAAATCCAGACCATCCATTTTCAAATGCCTTCATTGCCAGATTATCACCTAATAGAGCGCATTTAGTAGATGCCTTCCCTTCCACCACCATGACATCACCATCAACCTTTTCTTCAACTAACTTTTTAACATATGAATTATCTTCTATTGCAGTGACTGTTCTGATCATTCCACAGAATTTTTTATTTTTTCCATATGATTTAAAAATTGGGTCTCCTATCTGTATATTATTATTTTCATCACAAATATCCGCAGTATTAAATAAAATCATATAATTATTCTCTTCTTTAATTTTCTAAGTATTATTAAAGCAGGAAATGCTATCAGTGAACAGAAAATAAAGTAATTTTCCCATCCTAGGCTCTCGACTAAGAAGCCAGATGAACCTGAAAATAAAGTTCTTGGCAGAGACATTATTGCAGTCATTAGAGCAAACTGTGTTGCCGTAAACTGTTTATTGGTCATATTAGCTATAAATGCTAAATATGCTGTATAACCCATTCCAGCAGCAAGGTTTTCTAATGTTATAACACTTGCTAATAACATTAAGCTTTTAGCTGACACAGCGAGTACTGAGAAGCCTAACGTTGCTATTGCTTGAAATATCCCAAAAGATATTAGTGACTTGTATAGTCCAATCTTAATTGATAAAAGGCCACCAATGAATGCTCCAACCAGTGTTGCCATAAGACCAAATACCTTAACTACTGTGCCAATCTCTGTTTTCGTATAACCCATTTCTAGATAAAAATTTGTGCTTAATGAGTGCGCCATTGTGTCACCAACCTTATATAGCAAAATAAATAATAAAATTAAAATAGGTATGGAGATATTACTATTTATGCCGTCTATATGTCTTTTAAAAAATTCTATAAATGGATTTCTAACAGCATCTAAAAATGTTGATGGTTCTGAGAAATTAACTGGCTCATCAGCAATTAAAGTAATTAAAACACCACCAATCATTACTAATGCCATAATTAAGTATACAAACTGGTAAGACATCAGGTCAGCAAGTATTAAGCCACCAGCACCAGCACTTAACATCCCTATACGGTAACCTAGGACATAAGATGATGCCCCTAGAACTTGTTCATTATCTGATAATGATTCCCTTCTATATGCATCAATCACAATATCTTGTGATGCAGAAAAAAATGTTACGAATATAGCAAGTAATGCAACATTAGCTGCATTCATTGCAGGATTTGTCATGCCTAGCCCTATTATTGAGAATACCAGCAAGATTTGAGTTATTAATATCCAGCCTCGCCTACGCCCAAGCTTTGAAACAATATACCTGTCAAATATTGGAGCCCATAAGAATTTTAGTGAATATGGGACGCCTACTAATGCAAATAAACCAATTGTAGATTTTGATACCCCTTCATCAGTTAACCAGGCTTGCAGCAATGTAATCGTTAGCAGTAAAGGCACGCCAGAAACAAAACCCATCGCTAATGTTACTAACATTTTTTTTTCTAGATATGGCGAAATATTTTTTAACATCTTATATATCATAATCTATTATTAATGGACTGTGATCTGAAAATCTCTTTTTTTTATAAATATCTGCTGATAATATTGTTATATTTTTTGGCGAAGAGAGCATTTGATAGTCTATTCTCCACCCTACATTATTGTCCCAGGCCCGACCTCTGTTTGACCACCATGTGTAATTATCTGGTTTATCATTAATAAATCGAAATGCATCTACACAGCCATAGTGATTAATTATCTTATCTATCCAAGCTCTTTCTTCTGGCAAAAATCCAGAATTTTTTTTATTACCTTTCCAGTTTTTGATATCAATTTCCTTATGCGCAATATTCCAGTCTCCACAAATTAAAATTGGTTTATTTCTTTTTTTTATCTTTTTTAAATATGATTCAAATTTTGACATAAACTGATATTTTAATTCTTGCCTTGTTTCGCCTGAAGATCCTGATGGAAAATATATAGAAATAATGTTTAACTTATTTAGTTCTAATTCTATAAATCTACCTTCACTTGTAAATAGTTTTGATCCAAAACTTTCATTTATATTTTTTGGTGTTTCCTTTGTGTAAATACACACGCCGCTATAACCCTTTTTTTCGGCAACCGACATATATCTTTTATAACCACTAATATTAAAATCATCTGAGCTAATTTGTTGTTCTAATGCTCTGACCTCTTGCAAGCATATTAAATCTGGTTTTATTTTGCTTAGCCATTTAAACAAACCTTTCTTTTGGCTTGCTCTGATTCCACATACATTTAATGTTAAAACTTTCATATTCTTTATTTGCACTATGTTAAAATATATAATAAACACTCATAATATTAATGAATGACCTTAAAAAACAATTTATAGAATTTACATTAGACCATCAAATACTTCGTTTTGGTAATTTTTCTCTTAATTCTGGGAGACAAAGCCCATATTTCTTTAATACAGGCCTCTGTAATACTGGTGAATTACTTGCTAAATTAGCAAAGTTTTATTCTGACTTATTAGTGCAGAATAGTATTGAATATGATTTTATTTTTGGCCCTGCTTATAAAGGAATAACGTTGGCTTCATCTATTAGTAATAGTTTATATAATTCTCATAATATTAATAAACCTTTTTGTTTTAATAGAAAAGAAGCTAAGACGCATGGAGAAAAGGGTGTATTTGTTGGCTCTCCACCAATAGGTAATGCGCTTATTGTAGATGATGTTATTTCTTCTGGTAAATCAATAATTGAGTCAATAGATCTTTTGTCAAATAATAATGCAATACCCTCGTCTGTTTTAGTTGCTTTTGATAGGATGGAGCTTGGGACAGATAAAAGAGCTTCAATCGAGATTTCAGATAAATATAAAATACCAGTTTATTCAATTATTACCCTTGATGATATTGTTGAGTTTCTTCAAAATAATAAGACGATGAATTTGGAATTAGAGTCAATGACTCAATACATGGACCAGTATAAAAGATAAGGCTAAAGAATTAAACTAATGCCTACCGTTATAGTAATAGTTTGATAAATAATTTTAATTGTACGATTACTTTTAGATAGTGATATTTTTGCTCCTAAATAACCACCCATCAAAGATCCAAAAAACAATGCTGGTAAAAGCACCCACTCTATTTCAGCTATCAAACCTAAAGTAATGGCACCTAAGGCATTAAAGAATATTCCAACTATTATCAATGTATATGCAATTGCTTTTTTATAGTCCATGCCGTACCAAGAAATCAATATAATTGTAAAAATTAATCCAGTCCCTGCAGATAATGATCCATTTAGAAAACCAGTCAAAAATATCAATGAATAACCAATTAAATTATTTGTAATAGTATTTGAGTATTCATATTCTTTTTCACCGTGGTTTTTTATTTTAAATGAATATAGACTGATGGAAATTATTAATATTCCTAGCAATAATCTGGCAAGTTGATCATTGGTAAAGGATATAAGTTGAGCTCCTATAAATACTCCAGGCAAACCAGCTAATAATAATTTTATGAGTAAATCTTTTTTGAAAGTAATAGTTCTTGCAAACTTACTTGTTGCGCCAATACCTAAGGCAACAGTTGCTATTTTATGGACCGCTAATGCATTTATAAAAGGAATATTAAATAATAATAATATTGCAGGTAATTGGATTACGCCTGCTCCGCCTCCGGAAAATGCAGAAAAAATATTTGAAATAAGTGATATTGCTAATAAACAGACTTGTTCAAACAAATTACTTCCTTCGTATCATTGTGCCTATACCTTCATCTGTAAATAATTCTAATAATACGGCATGATCAACTGTCCCATCAATTATCTGGACATGTTCAACACCTGACGCAACAGCTTCTAATGCTGACTCAACCTTTGGTAACATTCCATCAGATATTACTCCATTTTTAATTAACTCTTTAACTTTTGATGCGTTAATTGATTTAATTAAATTATTATCACTATCCAAGATTCCAGTTGTATTTGTAAGCATTAAATATTTACGGGCTTGGAGTATATATGCTATTTTACCTGCGACTAAATCAGCATTAATGTTGTATGTTGTCCCATCATCACCTATTCCAATAGGAGCAATGACTGGTATAAATGGAGAACCATCTAGCAGGCTTACAACTTCTGGGTCAATGCTTTGAACTGTACCAGTATTTTTAAAATCAACTTTTTTAAATTTACCTTCACCAATAACTTTCTTTGCTCTAATTAGACCGCCATCTTTTCCAGACAGGCCAACAGCCTTGCCTCCATGGGATGATATGCAGCTAACAATCTCTTTATTTATCAGGCCACCTAAGACCATTTCAATTGTATGTATAGATTCTGGGTCAGTAATTCTCATGCCATTGGCAAACTCTGACTCTATTCCAAGCTTTTTTAAATAAGAAGTAATTTGTGGACCACCACCATGAACTATTACTGGATGGAGGCCTACTTGTTTTAACAAGACAACATCTCTTGCAAAATTATTTTTAAGAGTTTCGTCAGTCATTGCGTGTCCACCAAACTTTATAACTATTACCTTGCCAGATAATTGTTGAATATATGGCAATGCTTCAATTAATATTTTTGCAGTGATAGGCGTAATTTTATTATCGCTTCTATATGTGACTTCTTCTTTTTTCATATTTTCTCAGAAAGGTATCTTTATATTATTATCAATTATTAACATATTCTTTTTTACTATACTCTGAATCCTATCCAGAACGCTTTCATTATCTGCCTCAAATCTCAACACTAAGTTAGATGAAGTATTCGAACATCTTATCAGAGCCCAGCCATCTGGGTATATTATTTTTAATCCATCAATATCAATAATACTAGCATTATCGAATTTCGTTAGTTTTGCAAATAAATTCATGAAAGTAAAATGATTATTACCAGAAAATAGTATATTAATTTCAGGTGTAGTTACAGATACTGGTAGATCATTGAGTATTTCTTCATAATTTTCATTACTAGATAGTATTTCTAATAATCGTATTGAAGCATATATGCCATCATCAAAACCTTTCCATTTATCAGCAAAGAATATATGGCCACTCATTTCTCCTCCTAATAATGCCTTTTCTTGAATCATCGCTTTTTTTATAAAAGAATGACCCGTTCTAGAAAGCACTGGAATACCATTATTTTTTATGATTTCTTCTTCAAGATATTTTGTACACTTTATATCATAAACAATTTTTGCATTTTTATTATTTTTTAAAATACTGCGACTAAATAGTATCATGAGTTGATCAGGCCAAATAATATCCCCGTTACTTTTCAAAACAATTATTCTGTCGCCATCTCCGTCATATGCAAATCCAATACCAGACTTATTACTTTTTATTTCATTTTTTAGTTGGGCTAAATTTTTTTCATTAGAAGTATCTGGAGGGTGATTTGGAAAATTTCCATCAACGCTTTCATTTATTATATGTGTGTTAATATTGAATGCAGAAAAAATTTTCTTAGCAATAGCTCCTGTTACTCCATTCCCACAATCAATAGAGACCTTAAAAGGAAAATCTATATCTATATCTGCTGTAATTTTTTTAATATATTTTTCAAGAATATCTTCATTATGAATAACTCTTCCTTGCTTCTTGTTAGATTCAAATTTTTTAGAGATTATTAAATCATAAAGCTCTAGAATATGCTCGTCAAACAAGGTCATATCATTGATGACCATTTTTATTCCATTAAAATTTTTTGGGTTGTGGCTTCCAGTAATCATTAATCCGTTATCAATATCTAAGTTATATAATGAAAAATATAAAAGTGGAGTAGGTAGCATTCCAATATCTATAACATCGACACCAGTTGAGGTTATACCTTCAATTAAATTTGCCTTTAATGATTTTCCTGATAATCTTCCATCCATGCAGACACTAACTTTTTTTGTTTTTGAAACTTGTAGTATTTTTGTTCCTAAAGCTTTGCCAAGAAGATTATATAGCTGCTCATTAATCTGTTCAGGATATTCGCCTCTGATATCATAAGCTCTAAATATTTCTTTTGAAATATTCAATTTTATGTTTTCCCTGACGAGCCAAAACCACCTTCGCCTCTTTCTGTTTCATCAAAATCTTGTACTAGTTCAAACTTTGGTTGATCAACAGTGATAAATAATAGCTGTGCTATTCTATCATATGGGTTAATTTTAAATTCAGCATCACTTCTGTTCCAGCAAGAAACAAAAAGTTGACCTTGATAATCTGAATCTATGAGGCCAACTAAGTTCCCTAAAACTATGCCATGTTTATGACCTAGTCCAGATCTAGGAAGTATTAATGCTGCATGAGCGTTATCATCTATATATATGGCAACACCAGTTGGTATTAATTCAGTCTGATTAGGAAGTAGTATTAATGCACTATCTAATGAAGCTCTCAAATCAAGGCCAGCAGAGCCAGGCGTAGAAAATGATGGCATATCCTTTAAGTTTTTATCTACGATTTTAATTTTTACTTTATTTAACATTATTTTTAACTAGTTGAAGTTTATTTGAATATTCTATAGCTATAAAGTCTAAAATTTTATTAGCGATATTTGATTTCTTATCATGACTAATTTTTTTTGAATTTGTATTAGATAGTATTATCACTTCATTATAGTCTGATTCAAAACCTAGTTTTAATTCATGATTGGCAATATTTCCAACTATTAAATCAAGATTTTTTGTTGCTAATTTTTGTTGAGTATTTTCTTTCAAGCTATTTGTCTCAGCAGCAAATCCTACAGTAAAGAGGTTTTTATGTTTCTTAGATATGGTTTCCAATATATCTATGCCTCTAGTGAATTCTATAGTAATATTATTTTCATTTTTTTTATATTTAGTGTCTGAATAATTTGCTGGCTTATAATCTGCAATAGCTGCTGTTGAAATAAAAATATCAAAATCAGAAACCTTTTCTTTAACAGCCTCGTACATCTCTGATGAAGTTTCAACATATGTTGTTCTTATGTCGGTAATAGGGTTTAATGCGACCGGGCCTGATATTAATTCTACGCTAGCCCCTTTTGCTTTTGCAGCCATTGCAATAGCATACCCCATCTTGCCTGAGCTATAATTACTCATAAATCTTACTGGGTCTATAGGTTCTCTTGTAGGGCCGGCAGTAATAAGAATTTTACTTCCTGATAACTGAGATGTTTTGCTTTGATCTTTAATTTTTTCTATTATTTCTTCGGGGTGAGTCATTCTCCCGTAGCCAATATCTCCACATGCATGGCTGCCATAATTAGGCCCAATTATTTTTATATCAGCATCATTAAGTTTTTCAATACTTGCTTGAGTTACTTTATTATTCCACATATCTGGATTCATCGCAGGTGCAACAAATAATGATTTAGTGAATGCTAAACATATTGTAGATAGCAAGTCATCTCCGTGACCATTTGCGAGTTTGTTCATGAAGTTTGCTGTGCATGGGGCTATAAGAATTACATCAGCCCATTTAGCTAAATCAAGATGTGTAAAATTAGTTAAAGCAGATGAATCTTCGTCTTCAGAAATTACCTTGTTTCCAGATAAAGACTCAAGGGTCGTTTCTGTTATGAAGAGCTCAGAGCTTTTTGTCATTACAACTTTTACATTGCAACCCTCTTTTTTTAACCTACTAGCAATATCAGCAGCTTTATATGCTGCTATACTTCCAGTAATACCAAGCAAAATATTTTTATTAGTTAGTATATTCATGCCAATCCATCGTTAAATTTTAATTATTTAATACTTTTTAAAAATTCTACTAATGATTGTATTTGTTTTTTGCTATGACCGCTAGTTAAATTAATCCTAATAAGATCACGGTTTATGGGTACTGTTGGATATCTTATCCCTTGTATAAAGATATTTAATTTTTTTGCTTTTTTGCAGATATCCATTACCTCTTTTGGATTGCCAATTGTCATGGTCTGAATAGGAGTATCAGAGTCATTCATATTTATTTTAGATGTTTTTATAAGCTTCTTAAAATAAGCAATATTAGAATGTAAATTTTTAACTATTTTTTTATCATCCATTATCATGTTTATGCTTTCTAGAGTAGTTTGGACCAGGGCAGGAGGTAACGCTGTAGAATAAATATACGGTTTAGATTTTTGAATGAGTAAGCTTATTAATTCTGTGGAGCCACAAATAAAAGCACCAAAGGTCCCAACAGCCTTTCCAAAGGTTCCTACATATGCATCAATTTTTATTTTATCTAAATTTAAATTGTTAATGCAGCTAGGAAATTTTTTTTCATTTTCTCTTAAAACACCAAAACCATGAGCATCATCAATAAATAATAATGCTTTATGTCTTTTTGCAATTGATGAAATTTTGAGTAAATTTGCTTTCTCTCCAGTCATACTAAATACAGTATCTGTAAATATAATCTTTGTAGGAGATTTTATTTTTTTTATTTTAACTTCTAGATCATCATAATCAAGATGCTTGTATCTTACTAATTTTGTTTTTGAAAGTCTCGAGCTTTCAATAATAGAGCTATGGTTTTCTTTGTCTTGAAAGATAGTAATTTCATTTTCTGAAATAGCATTGATTAAGCCTACATTAGCCAAGTATCCGGAGTTAGACACTAGTGTGGACTCAAACCCCAGTAATTCAGTTATACGTTTTTCAAGATTTTCATGGGCTTTACTGTAACCGCTTATTAATGGTGACGCTCCTGAACCAATGCCATATGCATCTATATGCTTTTTTAGTTTTATTTTGAGTTTTTTATTATTTGCTAAATTTAAGTAGTTATTGCTAGAGAAATTATTTAATATTTTCCCAGAAACTTTCATTAAAGAGTCTTGAGCAGACTCGGTAGCTATTCTATTTCTATAATTATTATCTTTTTTTAAATTTAAGATTATATTTTTAAAATCAGGCACTTATCTTTACGATGCATGTGGTTTTTGGATATTGTCAATAGCCACAGGTATATCTTTCAGTTTTTTTCTATCAGGAATTTCATTCAACTCAACCTTCTCAGAACTATTTGAACTGCCCATTGTATTAATTTTTAATTTTTTAAGAAGTTTGCGGTCATGGTCTATTGTTGAGTTTTTTGTAGTCAATAATTCTTCACCATAAAAAATTGAGTTTGCACCCGCAAAAAAACATAATGCTTGCATTTGGTCATTCATTGCATCTCTTCCTGCCGATAATCTAACATAAGCTTTTGGCATTGCAATTCTAGCCAGAGCTATAACTCGAACAAAATCAAATTCATCTACATCAAAATTATCAAAATATGGAGTACCTTCAACTTTTACTAATCTATTTATTGGTACTGACTCTGGGTGTACTTCTAGGTTTGCTAAAACTTGAATCAATTTTACTCTGTCTATGTTTTCCTCTCCTAAACCCAATATTCCTCCGCTACATACCTTAACCCCAGCATCTCTAACATGTTTTAAGGTATCAAGTCTGTCTTGATATGTTCGAGTAGTAACAACTTTTTTATAATATTCTTCTGAGGTATCTAGATTATGATTATAATAATCTAGCCCAACCTCTTTTAATTCTTCTGCTTGAGTTCCAGAGAGCATTCCCAGAGTGACACATGTTTCTAGACCTAGGTCTTTAACTTCTTTTACCATTTCTTTGACTTTTGCTAGATTGCTTTTAGTCAAATTTCTCCAAGCTGCGCCCATGCAGAATCTAGTTGCCCCGCTTTCTTTCGCATCTTGAGCTTGTTTTATAATATCTGATAAGGGTAATGTTTTTTCAAGATTTATATCTGTGTCATATCGTATGCTTTGAGAGCAATACTTACAATCTTCTGGGCAACCACCTGTTTTTATGGACATTAGTGTAGATATTTGAATTTCATTTGGATTATGATATTTCCTATGTAATTCATGAGATTTCCATAGCAAGTCATTAAATGGCAAATCATATAATTTTTGCAATTCAAGAACTGTCCAGTTATTTTTAATATCAAGATTTTTCATATTATTTAAATATAATTAAATATTAGACCAAAAGTAATTATTAATCCAAAGATATTATTATTTTCGAATGCAGATATGCATTGGTAAGGCTTTCTTGATCTTACCAATAGGTTCTGATAGATAACGCATAGAAGCGATACCAGTACAAAAAAATAATATATCAGATGGAAAGAGTTTATCAATCCCAAAAATATAAATCCTACAATAATGCTGTAATGTAAATTTAGAGAATATTTTATATCCTTTTCTCCAAAAAATAGTGCGGATGATTTTATGCCGATCTTTTTATCATCATCTTTATCTGCCATTGCATAATAAGTGTCGTACACGACCGCCCATATAATTGTTAATATATATAAAAGTATACAATTGATATCAATAAAGCCTTTTTCAAGCATAAATACCATTGGTATACTAGAACCAAATGCCATTCCTAAAATTAATTGAGGTATTTTAAAATATCTTTTAGTTAGAGGATATATTATTAATAAAATTAAGGAGAATATTGTTAATAATATGATTTTAAAGCCTAACATCAATAATAATATAAAACATACGGTAATTAGTAGTCCAAACAAAGTCAAGGCTTCTTGGTTTGAAACTTTTTTTGAAGCAAGAACACGATTTTTTGTTCTTTCTACTTTAATATCAAAATCCTGATCAAAATAATCATTAATAATGCACCCTGCCGACCTTGTGGCAACAATTCCAACTGCAAATATTATTAAATATATTATATTAGGATTGCCTTGGGTAGAAATCATAAATGCCCATACGACTGGCCACATTAATAGGAAAAATCCTATTGGCTTATCTACCCTCATTAATTGTAAATATAATTTAAATTTTTTAATCATACTATAAGCTTATATTTTTCCATCTAGGCCCATTTGAAAATATTTGTGTATTATAGATTCTTGATTTTCAAGAAGCCAATCTATGTCGGGTTTATTAGTCATTGCTTTATGAATAGCTTGACTAGTAGCTTTTCTATGAATATCAAAAAGGATTTTATGGTCTAGATTGTCATCGCTAGATACTGATGGATTCAGCCATACCGATACAATTACTCCAAGATCATTTGCTCTTTCTTTGGGTATATCGCCATTTCTAACAGAATCAAGCACTCCATTTGCTATGGCAGCTTGCACAGTACCCATTAATATATTTGTATACCTATTTTCTTTAACAGTAACCTTGCTAACCATTATTGTTGCAGGCTTAACCATGATATCTGTATTCATGATCGCAAGAACTTTTGAGTGACCTTTTGTTTGATCTCCAATTAAGTTAGCAAAAGCTGTTCCAAATGGACCATCTAACTCACCTATTACAACTTCTGGCTCTGCCGCTGTTCCAGCAGGACCACCTGCAACCAAAGCTTCCCCTATTTTCATTATAAATTTTTCGTTCATATATTTTTCCTACCTGAGTGAATTTATGCCTATAATATATGTTAAGTTTATGAAAAGGAATAGACGAATGATTAGAAACTTCAATAATAAAAAACCAAATATTGATATAAGTGCATATGTAGATGAGCAGGCGACTGTAATAGGTGATGTAACAATTGGTAAAGATAGTGCCTTATGGCCACAGGCTGTAGCTAGAGGGGATATCAACAGTATAACAATAGGTGATAGAACTAATGTACAGGATGGTTCTATTTTACATGTTACCCATGCCGGGGAATTTTGTCCTTCAGGATACCCCCTTAGTATTGGTAGTGATGTAACAATTGGACACTCCGCAGTTATACATGCTTGCACAATAAAGAATAAATGTCTGATTGGTATGGGAAGCATTATCCTGGATGGAGCAATTATTAATTCTGAGTGCATGATTGCAGCGGGCGCCTTAGTAGGACCTGGTAAAATAATTGATAGTGGTTATTTGTATATTGGTAGTCCTGCAAAAAAAGCACGGAAACTAACTGATAAGGAATTAGAGTTTTTAATTTATTCCGCTAAAGGCTATGTAGACTTGAAAAATAAATATTTAAAATTAAAAACCTAGAGCTTTATCCAGATCTTTGGTCTTCGGCTTAAAACCATTCCAGATGTTATAAGATAATGCTGCCTGCTCTATGAGCATACCTATCCCATTATGCGTTTCTTTTGCACCATTAGTTTTAGACCAAGCCTGGAAACTTGTAATACTTTTAGAATAAAATAAGTCATAACTAATACTTGAATCATCAAAGATATCGGTTGGAAAATTTATTTCCTCATTACTCAAGCTAATAGGAGTTGTATTAATAATTATATTATATTTTGCACCTTTTTTATAATGAGATATATTGGATGAAGTTTTATATATATCAATTATTTGATCTATTCTTTGTTCAGTCCTACTTAAAATATCAATTTTTTCTATATTTATTTTACTTAGAGAGTTTATAATACTTCTTGCAGACCCTCCGGCACCAAGTATCAATATTTTCTTTTTTATTAAACTTATACCTTTATTTTCTAGGTCTCTAATAAAACCTTCTCCATCAGTGTTGAAAGCTTTAATTTTACCATTTTGTGCCATCAAAGTATTAGCACACCCGCACTCTGTGGCAGATGCATCATGTTCATTAGCAAAATTAAATGCTAGTTCCTTGAAGGGTATAGTTACATTTGCACCATATCCTTTTTTAGAGAAGAAGCTTTGAGTATGTGTTTCAAAATGATCTTCTGATTCTGGCTCAATCATTTTGTATTGAATATTAATACCTTGTTGTTTAGCAAACTCTTTATGTATTTCTGGAGATAGGCTATGGCTGACAGGGTTACCTATGACTGTAAATTTTCTTATTTCATCCATTTTAATGCGTCCTTTGCATAGTAGGTAATAATTGCATTAGCCCCTGCTCTTTTCATACACATAAGAGATTCTAGGACTACCTTTTTTTCATCTAACCAGTTATTTTTTGAAGCAGCTTTTATCATTGCGTATTCACCACTAACTTGATAAACAAATATTGGTACATTAAATAAATCATTTATTTTAGAAACTATGTCTAAATATGGCATCCCAGGCTTGATCATAATAATATCTGCACCCTCCGATATATCCATTTCTACTTCACGTATAGAATCTTTTTTATTTGCATAATCCATTTGATAAGTATCTTTATTGAGAGCCCCAAGATTTTTAACAGAGCCTACAGCATCCCTAAAAGGACCATAAAAGTTTGATGAATATTTTGCAGAGTAAGATAAAATTTTTGTATCTATAAATTTATTTTTTTCTAGGGATTTTCTAATAGCTTTTATTCTTCCATCCATCATATCTGAAGGAGCCACTATATCTACTCCGCATTCAGCATGACTTAAAGATTGTTTAACTAGTACCTCTATTGTTT
>Ga0209091_10001642_pt1 | contig 19482 bp, 17 predicted proteins | sample ArcticOcean_MG_C_6_FD_187438 | JGI IMG/M metagenome (GOLD analysis project Ga0209091, IMG submission 187438) | Marine microbial communities from western Arctic Ocean - ArcticOcean_MG_CB8_128 (SPAdes) (version 2) | ecosystem: Environmental > Aquatic > Marine > Oceanic | place: Arctic Ocean...
ATGCCAGGCCTTTTCCCAGAGAAGAAACAACACCACCCGTTATGAAAATATACCGCGCCATTTTAGTGATTTCTCCCGTAAATTTGTTTAAATTTTACTGTTAATTTTACAGCAAATTTCTGTACCATCACGGGGGTTAACTAATATAGGATTCGCGTGATATCTGCAACTCATTAAAAGTTTTTTTTGGAAGCTTTATTACTTTTAACAGTAAATTATTGATTCTATTCTGATTTTGGCGGTGTTAGTGGATCATCTGTGTCAGACGGTGGAAGAAGATCGTCCCCTAATGGTTGTGTTTTGCTATCTTCGCTACTTTCGGTACCTAATCTCTCAATTACGCTATCTCCTTGAGAGTTTTTTGCAGCTATAATTGTTAGTGTAAGAGAGGTAATTATGAATGCAATGGCAAATAACCAAGTGACCTTTCCCAATGCTGTTGAACTTGGACGGCCAGAAGAACTACCGCCACCACCACCTATACCAAGGCCACCACCTTCTGAACGTTGTAGTAGTACTATTCCTATTAATCCAAGTGCTAAAATTAAGTGAATAACTAGTACAACGTTTTGCATATTATTTTCCTAAGCCGTTTTTGTGCTAACTAATCAAACATTCACACCTTGTCGACGTCTATTTAGTTCCGATTTCATTTACAAACAAGGTATTCATTTAACTATATTTTGGTAAAACTACATATAATCAAAATAATAATGGTTTGAATCAATTTTTTAGTCTTATTATAATAGCGACCATTTAGGTGTTTTAGAGCTTTGAATGATGCTCTATGTTTATAAAGGATCCAATTAAAAGGAATCATAATGGCAAATGTTGTAGTCGTAGGCGCTCAATGGGGTGATGAAGGTAAAGGTAAGATAGTTGATTGGTTATCTGAACGAGCAGATGTAATTGCTAGATTTCAAGGTGGTCATAATGCTGGGCACACGCTGGTTATTGATGGTGAAGTCTTCAAGCTATCTTTGCTTCCTTCGGGTATATTGAGAGAAGGAAAGCTTGCAGTTATCGGGAACGGTGTAGTTTTGGACCCATGGGCATTACTACAGGAAATTAAAAAGATTTCTCAACAAGGCGTTAAAATTTCAACAGATAATCTTATTATTGCTGAGAATACGCCCTTAATATTACCGGTTCATCAGGATCTAGATAAAATTAGAGAAGATGCCGCAGGAAAATCAAAAATAGGTACTACTGGTCGTGGAATTGGGCCAGCATACGAAGATAAAATTGGCAGGCGGGCTATTCGATTGGCTGATTTGGCCGATATAGTTACTTTAGAGACTAGAATTGAAAGGTTGTTAGCTCATCATAACGCTTTGAGGATAGGATTGGGTGTTGCCAAGATTGATGGAGAACAGCTGAAGAAAGAGCTATTAGAAATAGCACCATTAGTTTTGAAATATGCTGCTCCAGTTTGGAAAATACTTGATGAAAAAAGAAAAGCAGGGAAGCGAATTCTTTTTGAAGGTGCACAGGGGGCTTTATTGGATGTTGATTATGGAACTTATCCATACGTCACATCATCGAATACTTTATCCGGTATGGCTGCAACGGGAACAGGATTAGGTCCAAATGCTATAGGGTTCGTACTAGGCATTGTTAAAGCTTATACAACAAGGGTAGGCGAGGGGCCTTTCGCATGTGAACTATCTGATGAAATTGGTGAACATCTAGCAACGGTTGGACGGGAAAAAGGGACAGTTACAGGAAGAGCTCGCAGATGCGGTTGGTTCGATGCTGTATTAGTAAGGCAGACATGTATACTTTCAGGCGTAACGGGTATTGCCTTAACAAAATTGGATGTGCTTGACGGTTTAAAAGAACTAAAAATTTGCGTAGGCTATGAGTTGGATGGGAAAAAATTAGACTATCTGCCAACTGCTTCAGATCATCAAGCTCGTATAAAACCAATTTATGAAGTTATGGAAGGGTGGACGGAAACTACTGTTGGTGCACGTTCTTGGGGAGAACTACCAGCATCTGCAATAAAGTATGTTAGAAGAATAGAAGAACTAATTGATTGCCCAGTGGCAATGCTTTCAACTTCTCCAGAACGAGATGATACTATTCTCGTTACTGATCCATTCGTAGGTTAATATTCATGTCTTATAGATTACGAAGAATTCTTTCCGTTTTTGTTTTACTGATAGCTTTGCCTATATATGTTGTAATAGTAATTTCCGTTATGGCTTTGTTTGAAAGACCACCATTAATAATCGAATTGCTTATCTATTTAGCTCTTGGAGTTGTTTGGGCTTTTCCGTTAAAATCAGTATTCATGGGTGTTGGCCAAGAAGATCCTGATAAAAACCTTGATTGAAGCAATATTCTATTGAATTCAGAGGCTAGGTTAAAATGAATGAAGTATTTAATTTTAAGCAGGAAGGGATCACTTTTCTAGGAGGCGGCTTGGTCCAAAACAAGGATTTAGTAGCGGCTATGAAATTAGCGCCCAACTTGATAGTTGCTGATGGTGCAGCCGATATTGCCATAAAAAATAATGTTATTCCATACGCAGCGATTGGTGATATGGATTCTATATCCAAAGATTTTTTCGATCAATACTCCAGCGTAAAAAAAATGAAAATTCTAGAACAAGATTCAACAGATTTTGAAAAATGCTTGAGTAAAGTGAGTGCTAAGTTTGCAATAGCTATCGGATTTTTGGGTGCCCGTTTGGATCATGAGTTAGCCGCATTTAATGCCATAGCTTCTCACAACAAATATCCAGTTTTGTTAATTGGTGAAGAAGATGTTATTTTTTCCTGTCCAGATATTTTGAATTTATATCTACCCATCGGTACACGAGTTTCTTTGTTCCCTTTAAAAAATATAAACGTTTCAACTGAGGGGCTCTATTGGAATTTATACAATGAGAAATTATCACCACTTGAAAGAATTAGCATTTCAAACAGATCCAGCAAACATCAAGTTAATGTGAAAATTGATAACCAAGGTTTATTAGTTATTTTACCTAAATTATTTATCTCTAATGTTTTGGATGCTATTCTTGAATAGATTTAGAGATATATCGCTCTCTGTAAATTACGTAAATTCCTGAAGAAATTATTATAAAAATCCCTAAGAACGTCCAGTTATCTGGAAAATCTGAGAAAAATAAGTAACCAAAAATTGTTGCAGTTACTATTTCGAAATATTGTAGGGGTGCTATTACTGTGGCTGGAGCTAACGATAAAGCAAACGTAATAAATAAATGGGCGACTATTGCTGCTAGACCAACGCCCAATAGTAACCACATCGATTTTATCGAGGGAATTATTGGATCCAATAGGCTGATATTTGTTCCATTCGCTGAAATTATTACTGGTAATAATAAAATTACAGCAGCTAACGCAGTATAAGCTTGAAGAGTGACTGGCTTCATATTTTGCGCCATCTTTCTTGTGAGAAATATGTAGAATGTAAAGCTGAAAGCAGTAAGTAAAGGTAATAATGCTATGCTTCCAAATAACGAGAAACTTGGCTTAATTATAAACAGAGCGCCAAAAAATCCAATCAAACAAGCTATTAATCTTCGATAACCTACTGTTTCTCCTAAAACTACTCCTCCTAGTAAGGTAACCATAAAAGGTTCGACAAAAAATATAGCCATTGCATCTGCTAAAGGCATATATTTTATGGCAGACACAAAAGAGCCGGTTCCTATTAATATTAAAAGTGCTCTAACGAAATGTAATCTAATTTCAAAAAAATTTGGTTTATGCGCCCAAGACATAAAAAGTGCCACCGGTAATAATATAAAAGCTTGCAATATAAAACGTGATAAAATTATCTGCCCAATAGGTACTTCTTGAGCTGCCAATTTTGCAAACAAATCAATTAACGGACCAATTATTGCAAAGGCCAACATTAACAAAATTCCAAGTGTTACAGATTTAGTTTGTTCCATCAAAAAATAATGTCCATAATATTGAGTGTTTCTGTCCTATTTACGACCGATTTTGAGCATAAAGTTCATAATTAATAGCATGATTTAATTAATCTTTAAAAAAGTTGTTTCTTCTTTTAACTTTTTTCCAAGGTATTGGGGTGTTGATTGCTTCTCGCTAATAAAATTAATGAAATGAATATTATAGTGCCACCTATTATTTCAAGTTTTGACATCGCCTCTGATAGAATAAGCCAAACCCAGATTGGACCTAAAACACTTTCAATTAGAACTAGCAAACTAACTTCTGCAGCAGGAACAAAAGGTGTGCCAGTGGTGACTAGAGTAATACCCAGCCCTATAGTAAATGCTCCCATAAACAAACATAAGCTTAGATCATATGATGAAATCAATAATCCATGTTTGAAATATATTGCGGCTAAAAGTCCAATCAGACTTGCAAATACCCCTCCAAGGAAAGTTCCTCCTAGAACATTTTCTTTGGCACTGTATCTAGCGATAACAAGCATTAACGCAAAAAATAGTGAAGCTAATAATGCTAGAAAATTCCCAAATGTTTTTCCGTTAATTATTCCATCATTTACCATAAGGGCCACACCAAAACTAGCAGCTATCATTGTAAACCAGGCAATTCTTCGAGGTTTTTCACCTAACCAAAGCCACGCAATGATGGCAGATAAAAATGGCGTAACACTTAATATAAATAATGTAGAAGCAACAGATGTGTGAAGCATTGAGAAAACATAGGTGGCAAAAGCTAAACTTAAAAATGCTCCCATTACTAAGTCAAACTTATCTAATTTTTTTAGAAAATCTAAGGGTTTTGATCTTGTTAAAATACAGGAAAAAATAATGACAACAAAACTCAGAGTTAGGGAACGATAAAACAGTATTTGAAATCCAGTAGCATCCACAATCAATCGCATAATTAGACCTATAAAACTCATAAATAGGCCACCTAAAAGAATAGTAAATGTCGCTGATCTTCTTGTCATCTTATATCTTTTTGAAAGTTTGTTCTGATATGGTCTTATTGTTTATGCTCATAGCTTGTCTAGATGAATCTTTAATTCATATTTGTTAGAGAAGTGCTTGACCTCGTCGGTGAGCCTGAATAAAAGCGCAGGACATTCAATTCAAACGAATGCAAAGATGCGCGGTTGTAGCTCAGTTGGTTAGAGTACCGGCCTGTCACGCCGGGGGTCGCGGGTTCGAGTCCCGTCAACCGCGCCATTAAACGCTACAAAAACCTTTATTTATATAGCTTATATGAATAAAGGGCTTTTTGTACCCCACTCCCTCCTTATCCCCCCGTTCAAAAATACACAAAAGTGCTTAGCGGTTTGCAAAATACCCAAAAGTGCTTAGCGGTTATGGGAATATTAAGAACCGCTTAGCGGTTTTAGGCTTTTAGGTATATTTTTCAAGGAGTTATAACGCAATAATTTATCTGATATATATGATGTAGTAAATTAATAATTATAGTAACTTTAAATGGTTCATAGTTAATTTCTAGAGTTTGTTTAATATGTGGTTGGCTGTCTTTAACTGTATATAATGTTACTATAGCATTAGTATAAGTTTGGAGAGAACCATGGTAAATATTAAGCTAGCAATTAAAGAAATCAAAAATGTTTTGGGTGATAGAATAAATACGTCTAAAGCAATTTGTGATATTTACGGTCAAAATGAAACATATTTTGACCATATGCCACCAGATGCAGTTGTCTATCCTGAAACAACAGATGAGGTGTCTAAGATTGTTAGTTTATGCGCAAAAAATGATTGCCCAATCGTACCTTGGGGAGTTGGAACTTCTTTAGAAGGACATGCGTTAGCTCTTCGGGGTGGGATAACTGTTGATTTATCTCGAATGAATAAGGTGTTGGAAGTCAAAAATGAAGATCTTTTGGCAATAGTTCAACCTGGATTGACTCGTGAAGAATTAAATGAAGATCTAAGAGCTACTGGTTTGTTTTTCCCTGTAGATCCAGGTGCTAACGCTACTATAGGTGGAATGGCAGCAACACGAGCTTCTGGAACCACAGCGGTTCGATACGGAACCATGCGAGAAAATGTATTGGCTATGGAGGTAGTGTTGGCTGATGGAAGCATTGTTAGAACTGGTACTAAAGCGAAAAAGTCTTCTGCTGGTTATGATTTAACGAAGCTTTTTGTAGGCAGTGAAGGCACTCTTGGAATCATTACTGAATTGACAATAAGCTTGCAAGGAAAGCCTGAAGCAATCGCTGCTGGGGTCTGCGAATTTCCCTCAGTGGATACGGCTGTAAGTGTAGTTATATCGGCAATACAAATGGGCATACCAATGGCGAGGATAGAATTGATTGATGAGATTTCAATTAGAGCAATTAATTCGTATTCCAAATTAAATTATCCTGAAAAACCTCATTTATTTATGGAATTTCATGGCTCAGATGTTGGTGTTAAAGATCAATCAGAACAAATGGCTGAAATAATCGAAGAGTTTGGTGGTAGTCAGTTCAGATGGTCGGTAAAGCCTGAAGAGCAAAAAAAGCTTTGGGCTGCCCGTCATGACGCTTACTATGCAACAAAAGCATTTTTTCCAGGGAAACTTGGAATGTCTACGGATGTATGTGTTCCAATTTCAGAATTGGCAAAAGCTATTACTGATACACAACGTGATCTAGAGAACTTTAAAGTAGTTGGGGCTATCGTTGGCCATGTTGGAGATGGCAATTTTCATACTTTGATGTTCTCAGATCCTAATGATCCCAGCGACTTGGAGCGAAACAAGATGATCGCTCATCGAATGGCAGAGCGAGCCTTGGAGGTTGGTGGCACTGTAACAGGTGAGCATGGGATTGGGATTGGGAAAATGAAATATATGGCACAAGAACATGGGGCAGCATTGTCCCTAATGGTTAATTTAAAACGCAGCTTTGACCCTCAAAATATTATGAATCCAGGAAAAATGATTAATATAAATTAGTATGGGTGAAGTTTGATAAAGAGATGTGTTCAGATAAGTATACTTGAAAATATAAATTATATTATTAAATATGTGGCTTTTAACCTAATGGAATAGTGGGTGTCCGAAATGAAAGATTTTGATTTAATCTTGAAGGGTGGCCATATTATTGATCCTGGTCAGAAAATTAATAGTGTTATGGACTTAGCCTTTAAGGATGGCAAAATAGCGGCGCTTGAAAATGAAATCCCTATTTCAGAAAATGTTTTAGTTAAAGATTTATCAGGCTCATTTATTACGCCAGGTTTAATCGATATGCATACCCATGTTTATTGGGGGGGTACGTCTATTGGAGTTCAGCCAGACGATTATTCTTCTATAAGTGCAGTCAGTACATTAGTTGATACAGGCTCAGTTGGACCTGGTAATTTCTATGGCTTCAAGAGTCACATTATTGACAAGTCAAGAGCACGTATTTTGATTTTTTTACATATCTCACATGCAGGTATTTTCGCATTTTCAGATAGAATTATGTTTGGTGAAAGTGAAGACATGCGATTGATGGATCCTAAAACTGCCATCGAGGTCGCAAAGGCTAATAAAGATGTAATTGTTGGAATAAAGGTTCGTCTTGGTAGGTGGACATCTGGTGATAACGGATTGGCGCCACTTGAGATTGCGTTAGAAGTGGCTGAGGCAAGTGGATTACCCCTTATGGTGCATATTGATGAACCCCCTCCATCTTATAAAGAGATAGTTGCGAGTTTAAGAAAAAGAGATATTTTAACGCATTGTTTTCGTGGATTTCCAAATTCCCCCTTAACAATAAGTGGTGATATTGAGCCAGAAATTTTACTAGCAAGATCTCGAGGTGTTTACTTCGATATAGGCCATGGAAGCATGTCTTTTTCCTTTGATACCGCTAGGAAAATGTTGAGTAGTGGTTTTTACCCAGATACGATTTCTTCCGATGTACATTGTCTTTGTATTAACGGGCCAGCTTTTGATCTGGTCACCACATTATCTAAATTCTATTCGTTGGGAATGCCATTAATTGAAGTGGTTAGGGCTTCCACTCAAAATGCTGCAGAAATTTTAGCTAAACCTGATTTAGGAAGCTTAAAGGTTGGAACTGTTGGAGATGCATCAATTTTGAAAATTAAAGATGGTTCTTTTGAATATGAAGATGGTGAAAAAAATAAACTTGATGGGAATAAGAAGATTTTAGCAGATGGGTTGGTCATTAATGGAAAATGGATTAGTCCAAATTGATTTAAATTGTGGTTTCGATTTTATGCCCTGGTGGATACGATAAGCGAACTTTGGTGACAAGTTCTCGTGTTATAAATGTTTGTCTATTAATGATTAGCAAAGCATTATTTGAATGAGTATTAAATAAAGTGCGTTCTTTTTCTGACGCATGCTCTGCTGAAAAAGAAATTGTCCCAGTACTAATAGGAATATTTGTGACTAACCATTCATTGATGCTTATTGAATTAAGATCCAGTTTTGCTAATCCAGAAGCTATTTTTAAGTTTACCCACCTTTGTTCGAAAACGTAGGGTGAGCCGTTTGACCTATGAATTGTTTCCACTGTTAGGCCGTCAGTTTTATTTAAGATGCTTTTCTTTGATGATAAAACCTCAAAAGAATAGCTATTTCCCTTATTTTCAACTTCTTTTCTTATAATCGGGATGTCAAACAAAGCTTTTCTAATTGGGGATATGCTAACCCTAGTACCGCCTTTTCTTTTGCGATCAATAACGCCAGCTTGAGCAAGTTCCCTTAATGCCCTATTTACAGTAGCTCGTGAGCAACCTAGCTGATGTGCTAAAATTTCTTCATTTGGAATGAGATTTCCAGGCCCCCATTCTTTTGCATTAATTCGGTTCAAAACGTTTTTTTGGATATCCTTATATGTGACCCGATTCATATATTTGACCGTATTTTTTTAATAGTTCTCATGTAGTTTTCTTTAATTTTTTCTCTTTTTACATGAGTTTTATTTTTGACAATATGGCGGCCAGCACTCCAAAGGTTTTCAATAGCGGCACTATTTGAACTAAAAATCCAAGCATCTAGTGCCATATCATCTGTTAAACTTTCTAAGTCTGGGTTTCCAATAGGAAGTTCTGCGATGTCAGCGTAATACCCTAGGGCAATCTTACCAGATTTCCTTCCTAAAGCTTTAGCAGAGGAGTTATTTGCTTGTTCATGCAATACACGTCCTGTCGATTTTGTTTCGGATGCTAGGACTGCCCGAGCTTGATGCTTCAAGCGTTGCGAGTACTCAAAAGTACGCATTTCAGCCCTTAAATCAATTTGGATGTTGCTGTCGGTCCCAAAGCCGAAAGAACCATTTTCATTAGCGAAGAGGGCGCCGTTAAAAATCCCATCCCCAAGACTGCTTTCTGTAATTGGACATAAGCCGACCACAGCACCCGATTTAGCAATATTTTTGGTTTCTAATTCTGTTAAATGAGTAGCGTGAATTAAGCACCATCGATCATCAATATTATGGTTGTCAAAAAGCCATTCCACTGGCCTCTTGCCATAACCGATCTTTATTTCTTCAATTTCACCTAGTTGCTCGGCAATATGAATATGTATTGGGTTTTTAGGAAAAAGCTTAATTATTTCAGTTAACTCATTTTTTGAAATTGCTCTAAGTGAATGAGGTGCTACTCCAAAATTCCAATCATCGAATATTTTTTCTGAGGAGAACTTAGAAAGTTGGTATTCAATATCTGCTATATTTGTTTCAAAGCGTTTTTGCCCACCTTCTAAATTCCGTCCATCGATACCACCTTGAGAATATAAAACTGGTAGATGTGTTAACCCAATACCAGTTTCCGCCCCAGCAGCAGCTATTCGGTCGGTCATTTCTGCTGGGTTTGAGTAGCGAACGCCATTTTTACCATTATGTATATAGTGAAATTCAGCTACAGCTGCAAAACCAGATTCAGCCATTTCCATCATCGCATAAGTAGCTATGATTTCTATGTCTTCAGGTGTCAAAATATCTAAAAATTGATACATGAGTTTGCGCCACGTCCAGAAGCTATCTGTTGGGTTCCCTTTTGCTTCTGTCATGCCGGCCATCGCTCTCTGAAAAGTATGACTATGCAGATTTGAAGGGGCTGGAATTAAGATATTTGTTTTAAAGCCCTGTGGTTCTGAATTTTGGTGTAAATTAACTATTTTCCCATTTTCTATATCAATTTGTACTGAATTTGCCCAACCGTTCTCTAAAAGTGCATTTTTGGCCCACAATGTTTTCATGTATCTTCCTAGTTGACAGTTATTATGTCTATACATAATACGATATGGGAGTGGGAATTCAAGTGGGGAAGTTTATTGGAAAAAAGAGTTTTTGGAAATTGTAAATTAGCGACGATGCAATCTGGTTATGATTTAATTGAAGATGGACTGGTTGAGATTTCTGATGGAGTTATTACTTGGGTTGGTTCTGAAAAAGATTTTGAAGGTGATAGATCAAATATTGAAGATATCGGTGGACGGTTAGTGACGCCAGGATTGGTCGACTGTCATACGCATATTGTGTTTGGAGGTGATAGAGCTAAAGAATTCGAAATGCGGTTAGAAGGCGCTTCATATGAGGAAATCTCTAAGGCAGGGGGAGGCATTGTATCAACGATGCATGCCACTCGCTTAGCATCTTTAGATGAATTAGTTGAGCTCGCCTTGCCTCGTTTAGATGCATTGATTTCTGAAGGCGTTACTACCGTGGAAATTAAATCTGGTTATGGCTTAACTGTTGAAGACGAGATAAAAATGCTGAGGGCTGCGCGAAAACTTTCAGAATTAAGAAAAGTTAGAATTGTTACAAGTTGGCTAGCAGCTCATGCAGTTCCATTGGAGTTTCAAGGTAAATCAGATGATTATATTGATCAAGTTGCTATACCTGGGTTAATTCGTGCAAATGCTGAGGGTTTAATAGATGCAGTAGATGGCTTCTGCGAAGGAATTGCTTTTACTGTAGATCAAATGAAGAGAGTTTTTTTAGAGGCTATTAAGCTCAATTTACCGATTAAGTTGCATGCTGAACAACTCTCAAACTTAGGCGGTGCTGTTATGGCTTCAAACCTAGGAGCTCTCTCTGTTGATCATATTGAGCATTTAGATGCAAAAGATGCCAAAGTACTTTCAAAAAATGGTACTATTGCAGTTTTATTGCCTGGGGCGTTCTATACTCTGAGGGAGACTAAATACCCTCCAGTGCAAAGCCTTCGCGATCATTCGGTTCAGATAGCTATAGCATCTGATGGCAACCCGGGTTCATCCCCTTTGTTCTCAATACTTTTAACAATGAATATGGCATGTACCTTATTCAGACTAACTCCAGAGGAAGCTTTGTTGGGAGTTACTTGTAATGCAGCTAAGGCTTTGGGCTTGAGCGATATAGGCATGATAAAAAAGGGTTTTGCAGCAGATTTAAACATTTGGGATTGTAAGCATCCAGCTGAATTAAGTTATCGTATTGGTTTTAATTCATTATTCAAACGTATTTATGGGGGCGCAGATGCTTGAACCAGGAAAAGTATCGTTACTTCAACTTGAAGAAATATTTTGGGGTGGAGCGGTGGAAATTGATAGTAATTCAAAAATTGCTGTCGATAAGGCAAAAATGGTTGTTGAAAATGTCATTAATGGCACGGCTGCAGTCTATGGAGTGAATACAGGTTTTGGAAAATTGGCATCGGTGAAAATTGCAAATAAAGACACAGCAACTTTACAAAAGAATTTAATTTTGAGCCATAGTGCAGGTGTTGGGGATGAAATAGATCGCGATATTGTTCGCTTAATTATGGCTTTAAAGGTTATTTCGCTCGCTCGGGGTGCAAGTGGTGTTCGATGGGAATTAATTACATTATTAAATGATATGATTAATATTGATATGCTTCCTGTTATACCTTCGCAGGGATCTGTGGGCGCATCTGGTGATTTGGCGCCCTTAGCGCATATGGCGTTGTCTTTAATTGGTGAGGGTGAAGTCAGGTATCAAGGAAGATTAATGAAATCGCAGGATGCTTTTGATAGTACTGACTTAAATCCAATCATTTTGGGACCTAAAGAGGGCCTCGCTTTAATTAACGGTACTCAGGTATCTACTGCATTTGCATTGGCTGGCTTATTTAAAACTTGGAGAATTGCTAGAACTTCTATTGTATCTGGTGCGATTTCGACTGAGGCGGCAATGGCATCACACGCGCCTTTTTTATCTGAAATACATGAACTTAGGGGGCAGAGTGGTCAAATTGAAATTGCAAAAGGCCTCAGGAATTTGCTTCATGGTTCACCATTACGTGAAAGCCACTTGGAGGGTGATGAGAGAGTTCAAGATCCCTATTGTTTGAGATGCCAACCACAAGTTTTGGGAGCTGCTTTTGATCAGTTGATACATGCCGCTAAAATTTTAGAAATTGAGGCTAATGCTGTTACAGATAATCCATTAATCTTATCAGATGGTTCAATCGTTTCTGGTGGAAATTTTCATGCTGAACCAGTAGGAATGGCTGCAGATCAAATTGCTATAGCTATATCTGAAATTGGTGCAATTGCTCAAAGAAGGATTGCGTTATTAGTTGATCCAGCACTTTCATTTGGATTGCCAGCATTTTTATCTCCAAACCCAGGATTGAATTCAGGCTTTATGATTGCAGAGGTAACATCTGCAGCATTGATGTCAGAGAATAAAGCTCTATCAAACCCTCGGGTTGTCGATAGTACTCCAACAAGTGCAAACCAAGAGGATCACGTTTCAATGGCGTGTCATGGAGCGAAGCGGTTAAATGAAATGGCCTTAAATTTGGCTGGAATTATAGGTATTGAAGTTTTGGCAGGTGCTCAGGGCGTAGAACTTCGCGCACCTTTGAAAACTAGTGTCCCACTTGATAAACTGATCTCTAAATTAAGGATTGAAGTTCCCTTTCTATCTGACGATAGAAATATGTCTTTGGATATTGATCTTGTTATTAAAAGTGTTTTGTCTGGTAACTTTTGTGATGATTTAGATGGTCTCTCTTTGTCAAAGTAAGAATTAAAAATTAATTGAGGAATAAATATATGTCAGATCCAAGAAAAAACTCCCGTGATGTGCGGTCTCCACGTGGTAATGAGTTAAATTGTTTGAGTTGGTCTACTGAAGCACCATTTCGAATGCTTCATAATAATTTAGATCCAGAAGTGGCTGAGAATCCGCATGAGCTTGTCGTGTATGGTGGAATTGGTCGCGCGGCTAGAACTTGGAAGGATTTTGATCAGATTGCTTCTTCACTAAAGGAGTTGAAGGAAGATGAAACACTGTTAGTTCAGTCAGGAAAACCAGTCGGTATTTTCCGTACGCATCCAGATGCTCCACGTGTTTTAATTGCGAACTCGAATCTTGTTCCGGAGTGGGCAACTTGGGACCATTTCAATGAATTAGACCGAAAAGGTTTAATGATGTATGGCCAGATGACTGCAGGTTCTTGGATCTACATTGGCACCCAAGGAATTGTTCAAGGTACTTACGAAACCTTTGTTGAGGCTGGACGACAGCATTATGAGGGAAATCTCACTGGTAAATGGATTTTAACAGGTGGTCTTGGGGGAATGGGAGGTGCTCAGCCCTTGGCAGCAGCAATGGCAGGAGCTTGTTGTTTGGCTGTGGAATGTAACCCGGAAAGTATAGATTTTAGAATTAGGACTAATTACCTTGATGAGCGAGCAGATACTTTGGATGAAGCATTGGATTTGATTTCAAGTTGGACCAAAGCAGGTTTAGCAAAATCTGTTGGTTTATTGGGAAATGCAGCAGATATTTTTACTGAACTTGTTGATAGAAATATCCGTCCTGACATAGTTACTGATCAAACATCAGCTCATGACCCTATAAATGGCTATCTTCCTCAGAATTGGACCTTGGCCAAGTGGAGAGAGATGAAAGAGACTGATCCAAAAGCTGTCGAACGGGCTGCTAGAGCCTCAATGAAAGTTCATGTAAAGGCAATGGTCGACTTCTGGAATGCTGGAATTCCCACTCTCGATTATGGAAATAACATTCGGCAAGTAGCTAAAGATGAAGGCCTTGAGAATGCGTTTTCATTTCCAGGTTTTGTACCTGCATATATTCGCCCATTGTTTTGTAGGGGTATCGGTCCTTTCAGATGGGTTGCTCTGTCTGGAGATCCAGAAGATATTTATAAGACGGATCAAAAAGTTAAAGAATTGATTGATGATCCACATTTACATAATTGGTTAGACATGGCCAGAGAACGAATTTCATTTCAAGGTTTACCAGCAAGAATATGTTGGGTTGGGTTAGGAATAAGGGATAAATTAGGGCTGGCGTTCAACGAAATGGTTAGAAATGGGGAGTTAAGTGCGCCAATTGTAATAGGTAGGGACCATTTAGACTCTGGTTCTGTCGCATCCCCAAATCGGGAAACTGAGGCAATGAAAGATGGTTCAGACGCTGTAAGCGATTGGCCATTATTAAATGCTCTTTTAAATACAGCATCGGGCGCTACTTGGGTTTCTATACACCACGGTGGAGGCGTTGGGATGGGTTTTTCACAACACTCTGGTATGGTAATTTGTTGCGATGGGTCTGAAGATGCGGATAGACGTATAGAACGTGTTTTATGGAATGATCCCGCAACTGGTGTAATGCGTCATGCGGATGCTGGTTACGAATCCGCAATAGACTGTGCACGTCAACAAGGTTTAAATTTACCGGGGGTTACGTCTTAAAATGAAAAATTTTACAGCTGGAGGAAGGGTAATTTCATAATTAGCCTTCCTAAGTTTCTCTTATGATTGATAGTATCTTTCTAGTTGTTGCTTAAGTGATAATTTTGTTCCTTGCTCCGAATAGTGTTGATAATATATTTAGTGTGAAAGTGAGATTTTATGGAATATTCCCCTCAAAGTGAAAAGTGTCCTTTGCCTTATTCACCGTTTAAGGCTTGTACTGTACCCCGCCCAATTGGGTGGCTATCAACGATTAGTTCAGAGGGCGTTTCTAATCTTGCTCCCTACAGTCAATGGCAAAATCTTACATTTGATCCCCCGATGGTTATGTTTGCAGCTAATCAACTTTCAGATGGAAGACGGAAAGATACGGTAATCAATGCTGAAGAAACTGGTTGGTTTGTATGGAATATGGCAACCTATGATCTGAGAGAGGCTGTGAATATTTCAGCTATGGAATTAGAATCTAGTGAAGATGAGTTTGATCGTGCTGGTGTCACAAAAGCGCCCTGTCACTTTGCTCCAGGTTCACGTGTGGCTGAAAGTCCTGCACACTTTGAGTGTAAGTATATTTCAACTCACAGGTTGCGTGGAAACTCAAATCACGGTTGGGTTGAGGTTGTTTATGGGGAAGTCATGAGAATCCACGTTAATGATGAAGTTATCTCTTCTGATGGGAAGTTGGATATACCAAAGATTAAGCCTTTGGCGCGCCTTGGTTATTATGATTACGCTTATATTGATAAAACTTTTGAAATGCGCATACCAGGCGCTTCTGATAAAGCAGTTGAAGGATTAGAGGGAAAGTCATGACACCGCCAGTTTATGTGGATTTTTTAAATAGGTTTGATGTTGAAGCACTCAAGTTAACTGACACTGAAATCCTTGATGCTATTACTGGTTCCTTGATGATGCAGGGCAATAGTGAAACCTCAATTGAGCCTAGGATGCATATCGAGCCCAGGGCGGGTGTAGATGGCCATTTCAATGTTCTTAGAGGTTGGATTGGTGGTGATATTGATAGTGCTGGTACCAAAGTAGTTGGGGACTTTGTTAATAATTATAAAGACAATCTGCCATCAGAATATGGTATTTTAACCCTTTTTAACCCAAGAACAGGAGCGCCTAAAGCAATTATTGATGCCACTGGAATTACTGATATGCGAACGGGAGCGATTACAGCATTAGGCGCTAAGTATTTAGCGCCATCAAACCCAAAAATTCTTGCACATATTGGTTCGCGTGGAACAGCTTACTGGAATGTGCGTCTACTATGTAGTTTATTTAACTTTACGGAAGTGCGAATTCACTCAAAAAGGCCAGAAAGTAGAAATGCCTTTGCAAAAAGGTTGGAAGCTGACCTACAAAGAAAAATTACTATCACCGATAATTGGAAAGATTGCATCGAAGGCGCAGATATCGTGGTGGAAGCATCAAGACTTATAAAACCAGAGCCATTGCTAAAGACATCGTGGATAAAAAAAGGATCATTGGTGATACCATATGGAACAATGTCAGCAATTGAACTCAATCTTACAGAGATAATGGATAAAGTAGTTATGGATGATTGGGGGCAAGCGCATGGCAAATTTGGTTCCTTGAGGGCACATGTTGATTCAGGGCTCGTAACTGCTGATAATTTGCATGCTGAACTTGGAGAAATAGTAGCTGGTAAAAAGGTTGGGAGAACAAGCGATGATGAAAATATTTTATTTTGGCATAGAGGTTTGTCATTGTCAGATATTGCACTTGGGCATGCAATGTTAGAGAAATCTAAAACACTAAAATTGGGACAGAGATTGAGGTTTTATTAATATGAATTTTAAGTTTCCAAATACACCAAAAGAGTTTGAGAAATTTATCATAAGCAATCAATCCATCACTATTGATGAAGAAATTATTTCATTATTGATTTCAGACAGAAAAGTTGTGGAAGAAGCCATAAATTTAGATACGCCAGTATATGGGCTTAATACTGGATTAGGTGGAAATTTATCTTATCGAATTAAAGCTGACGAAATACAAGACTTTCAAAAAACACTTATTGAGGGTCGGGCAGTTGGAACTGGAAAACCATTTTCAGAAATTATTTCAAAAGGAATTCTGTTGTCACGTATCATATCTGCATCAAAAGGTCAGAGTGGTATATCAATACCCGCCTTTGAATATTTGGTAAATTTTTGGAACCATGATTTAGCTAGTGTTGTGCCTGAAATTGGCTCTATAGGTGCTGGCGATTTAACGCAAAACGCGCATTTTGCTCTAGGTCTTATGGGTCTGAGTGATATTTGGATGAAGGGTGTTAATGTTTCAGGGCCTTTAGCTTTAAAGCAGAAAGAATTACCTCCACTTAAATTGGCGCCAAAAGATGCATTGGCATTGATTAACCATAAGGGAGTGTCTTTAAGTGTATCCGCCTTGGCTTTGGCCAAAGCAAGAAACTTATATCTGTCTCAAGAAATAGTTATTAATGCGAGTTTGGAGGGTTTTCAGGCAAATATATCAATATTTTCTGAAGCGATAAACTCTGACCGATTAGAAAGTGGTCAAACATTGGTTGCACAAGAATTTCGAAATCGCTTGAAGGGTGGCGTGATAAACCACCGTAGGGTCCAAGACGCTTTATCATTTAGAACAATTGCACCAGTACTTGGCGTTCTAAAACAGGCAATTAACCGTGCAGATCTTTTATGGATTGAGGATTTGAATTCTTCAGCTGATAATCCAGCTGTAATAAATAATGAACTTATCTCAACACCTAACTTTCATAGTATAGCACTTTCGTTTCAATTAGAGGCCGTATCTTTGGCGGTATCTGCAGTAGCATCGGCATCAGTTCAACGTATTCAAAGGATGATGAGCCCTGACTTATCAGGGTTGCCTAAATATTTATCTCCGATTGGTGGAGGATCTGCTGGAATGGTTCCAATTCAGAAAACTGCTGGTGCGTTGTTAGGGCGAGTAAGGCATGCCGCTACTCCTATTGCGTTTGATCCCTCTCCAGTGTCTGATTCAATTGAGGATTTGGCTCCAATGACATCTGAAGTGGCAAAAAAGCTTTTAAACCAGCTTGATGATTTTAGATTAATTATCGCAATTGAGGGAATGGTAGCAGCGCAGGCGGTTGATCTTCGAGATAACCTTGTATGTAGTGACTCTACTAAAACTTTCCTTAATAAGCTTCGGAAAAAGGTCCCAAAACTTACAGAAGACAGAGGATTAGGTCCCGACATTAACAAAACAGCCCTAATATTAGATCAACTTAGCCAATCTTGAGTTCGAGCTCCAAGATACCCTAAACGTAATGCAATTCTTCTGAAGTTGGGTAAGGGAAATTTCTTTAATGGCCTTTTGTATATGCCTGGTAAGTGATTTGGGCTTTCAGCCATAGCTATTTGAGCTATTTGTCGTCCAGCGAGGCTTGCGGTTGTAACGCCATTTCCATGATAGCCTAAAGAGCAAAAAATATTATGATCAATTGGCCCAATAAATGGTAAAAAGTCTGCAGTTAAACAAACTAATCCACTCCAGTAAAATTCTGTCTTAACATCTGTCCAAGCAGGGAACATTCTTTCAAATTCGCTTCTAGATTTTTTTTGATTAATTAATTGCGCTTTTTGATCTGCTTTTATTCCTCCCCTAGCACCAAACAAGAAACGGTTATCTGGTAACAGCCTAACATAATGCAGAAGATTTCTCGTATCATAACTAGTTATTTGGCTGGTCCAACCTTGTTGTTCTCTCTCTTCTTTAGTTAATGGACGCGTGACGATAATAGAAGATAATACCGGTAAATAAGCGCCTCTCAGATTGGATGGTATATCGTCACTGGAGTATCCATTGGTTGCTATAATTAACTTATCTGCACTAATGGTTCCATTAGTGGTAGTTATTGTAATACGTCCATTATGTTTTTTAATGTCTATTACAGAAGTTTCATAAAATAAATTAATGTCTTTTTTAAGTGCTGCTTTATAAAGCCCTATTACGTATTTGAGAGGATTTAGCCCAAAGCTATTTGGATTTAGCACTCCTGCATAAGCCTCTGGACTAGCAATGCCTAATTTTTTTAAGCCCTCTTTTTCTAAGAATGTACTTTCAAAATTTAATTCATTCTTCATAAAGGTTGCGTCATTTTTTATTGTTTCTACAGATTTTTGACTATGAGCAAACAGAAGCTCTCCACCATCAACTTTATCTGCATCAATATCGTAATTAAATAGATTGGCTTTTACTTGTTTTACTGCTTCAAGTTGGCAATTCAAAACTTCAGTTGTTTGAGTATGTCCAAATTTCTTTAAAAGACTTTGAAATGTTTTTTTTGTTCCTCCCATGCAAGCAAAACCACCATTTCTACCTGAAGCACCCCATCCAACTGGTCCAGAATCTAAAACAGTAACATTTTGGTTGAATTTTTCTTTTAATTCTAAAGCAGCATTTAAACCCGTAAAGCCACCCCCAATAATTACTACATCACTTTTAAAGTCTTCTGAATGGTTGGTTATTGTTGGTGGTCGGTTTATAGTTTGAGCCCAATAACTGGGAGGAAAGATTGTTGTATCATAAGCGATTTTTTCATAAATTCGTGACATTTATTTCCTCTAATATTTAAATCAAATCTGATAAATTCAGTTAATTAAGAGTTGGATCATTTATGAAACTTTGTTAGTCTATTTAGTGGGAAAGAAAAGAAGTATTTTATAGTTTAGGAGTTTTGATGACATTTAGTAATACAGCGCAAGCATTAATGGAAATGGATCGTGCGCATGCTCTTCATCCTTTCGCTCATTTTGAAAGTTTTAATAAAGATGGAGCATTAGTTATAATGGAAGGAAGTGGAGCTCGCATT
>Ga0209091_10001644_pt1 | contig 19480 bp, 16 predicted proteins | sample ArcticOcean_MG_C_6_FD_187438 | JGI IMG/M metagenome (GOLD analysis project Ga0209091, IMG submission 187438) | Marine microbial communities from western Arctic Ocean - ArcticOcean_MG_CB8_128 (SPAdes) (version 2) | ecosystem: Environmental > Aquatic > Marine > Oceanic | place: Arctic Ocean...
AAAGAATTAAACCTACCACATATTTATTTTATAGATGAATTTTCTCGTGTTTATCTTGGAGGGGCATATTTTTCTAATATAATTGGCTTTACAGATATTGATGACAATGGTCAGGCAGGTATAGAGTATTCAAAAAATAAAGAGTTAAATTCTACCCCGGGAATCAAGAAAGTTAGAAAGGATAATCTTGGGCGCTCAGTTGAATTAATTGAGATTGTTAAAAAACCCATACCTGGACAAAATATACATCTATCTTTAGATAAAAGGATTCAGTTTATTGGGTATGATATTTTAAAAAAACATGTTGAGAGGAGTAATGCTGACAGTGCATCACTTGTTTTAATAAAAAATACAACTGGTGAAATAATTTCTATGGTTAATTATCCATCATTTAATCCTAATAATAGACAAGAGATGACTGGGCACAAGATAAGAAATAAAGCAGCGACATATACATTTGAACCAGGCTCTACCATGAAACCATTTGCTGTATATACAGCGTTAGAGACAAAATCTGTTGACTATGATTATACAGTTAATACATCTTTAGGTTTTCAATTAAAAAATAAACCTCTCAAAGATTATAAGGACTTAGGGGTTTTAGATCTGGAAGGAATTATCCAGAAATCAAGTAATATCGGCGCAGCAACCCTGTCAAAAAAAACCAATAGAGAAGATATATATAATACTTTGAAAGACTTGGATTTTGGTAGCAGCTTATATGTTGACTGGCCTGGTGAGCAAAATGGAAACCTATATCATTACAAGGAATGGTCTGAAGACGATCATGCTTCTATTAGTTATGGGTATGGGATATCAGCAACATTATTACATTTAGCTAATGCTTATGTCACGTTAGCTAATTATGGGAAAAAAATTCAATTAACATATGAAAAGATAAGTGAGAATGAAATCTATTATGATGAAGTACTAAATGAAAATATCTCAAAAGACATTGTAAAGATGATGAGGTCTGTTGTTGAAATAGATGGTACAGGAAGAAAAGCTAAATTAGCAAAATATTCTGTTGCTGGTAAAACTGGCACGTCAAGAATCATAACCAATGGTAAATATAGTACAAATAAACATAATGCAATATTTGTAGGTATTGTTCCAGCTTCTAAGCCAGAGTATGTAACTGCAGTTATTGTTCGTAATCCTAAAAAAGGTAATGCATCAGGAGGAAGACATGCTGCGCCTATATTTAAAGAATTTATGAGCCATTCATTAAACTTATTAAGAGTTTACCCGGATATTAAATAGACTATGAATAGTGATATCAAAAATATAATTAAGTTTGCACAAGAGGTTAAGCCTAAGCCTATAAACTTTAAAAAAATATTTTCTTTTAACAGCAAAGATGACTGTAAAAATAAAATACTAGTCCTTAGTAATCCATCTAGAGAAAGTATGTATGATTATATAAATGAGGCCATAGATAATGGAATTATTGGATTAATTATAACAACTACTATTGACGTTAATCTCTTAATAAAATATATTCCAGTTTTAAAATCAAAATATTTAAATGATAATTTAAATATATTTCTTGATTATTTATATAATAAACCACTTAAAAATAAAAAAATAATAGGGGTGACTGGCACAGATGGTAAAACATCAACTTGTCATCTTATTGCCAATAGTTTGACTAAATTAGGTAAAAAAGTTGGTATAATTTCTACAGAAGGTAATGGGGTATACCCAAGATTAAAACATAGTAGTTATACAACACCAAGAAGCGATCTTTTATATAAAATATTTGATAGTTTCAGAAGAAAAAAAGTAGATGTTATTATAATAGAATGCTCTTCTCAAGGTTTACATCAGGGAAGATTAAATCATATAATTTTTAATGATTCTATAGTAACAAATCTAAATAAAGATCATATTGAATACCATAAGACATTTAAAAATTATGTAGAATCTAAACAAAAACTTCTGAACATGACTATAGGAAATATTTTCATAAATGTAGATTGTAAGAATGCTATCTCTAAATTTGGTAGTATAAAAAAATCAAAAACAATTCTTTATGGAAGCCATATAGATAAAAAAATAATACATGACTTAGTTAACCCATTAAATATGTTAGAAGATAATTTTATAAAATCTAACCGATCTTTGTTATATAGATTCCTTCTTAATGAGCATTATTCATTAAATAAGATTAAATCTATCTTAAATAAGAAACCTAAAGTCATTAAGGGACGCATGAACTATTTTAATGATAAAATAAATAATGCTACATATCTAATAGATTATGCACATACAGAGTATGCTCTAGAGATACTCTTGAAGGATATAAAAATAAAATCTGGAAAACCATTTTTAATAACTTTATTTGGCTGTGGTGGAAATCGTGATGTCAGTAAAAGATCTAGGATGGGTATAATTGCCAAAAAATATTCTGATAAAATTATTCTAACCGACGATAATCCGAGGGATGAAAACTCTATGAATATAATCAATGATATTCATAAGAAAATAAAAGATAAGTCTAATATTTATATTATACCAAATAGAAAGAAGGCAATTAAGAAAGCATTTTCAATGTCTACAAAAGATACTGTAATAATTTTTGCTGGAAAGGGTAATGAAGATAATATTATTTATAATAATAAAGTTATAGGTCATAATGATATAAATTATTTAAAGAAATTATTAAAATGAATATATCAATATCAGAATTAGAAAATATCTTAAGATCAGAAGTAATTAATATGCATACTCTAGTCTCTATTAGTGGAATTTCTATTGACTCTAGAACAATTAATGAAAATGAATTATTTATTGCGATAAAAGGTGATAGCCATGATGGACATCTATTTATTAATGATGCCATCAAAAATGGAGCCTCACTTATTATCTCTGAAAATATATTAGAAGACTTTCCATATATTTCCGTAGATGATACGACGGATGCTTTAGCTAGTATTGCTAAATTTTATCTTGATAAGATTCATCCTATAGTAATAGGTATTACTGGAACAAATGGGAAAACTTCTGTGACAAATATGACTTCCATGATCCTTGGGACCTGTAAGAAAACATTAAGCACATATAGAAATTATAATAATCAAATAGGGTTACCCTTATCGATATTAAAAGGAGTAAAAGAGGATGAAGTTTTTGTTCTGGAAATGGGGGCTAGTAAAATTGGTGATATAAAAGAATTAATACAAATTGCAAAACCAACTATAGTAGCCCTACTAAATGTTTCTCCAGCTCACATGAATAGTTTTAAAAGTATTGAGAATATAATTAAGACAAAAGAAGAGATTTTATCATATCAAGGATATTCAAAAACTGTCATATTGAGTCTGGATGATGATAATTTTGAAAGGTGGTCATTAAAAGCTAATAAGAATAAAATTATCACCATATCTATTAGCCAGTTTGCTGATTATTATATCTCTAGTTCAAATGATCATGCAATATGCGTTAAAACACCATATTCGGATATTATAAATTTACATACAAATGATTTAGAGCCTCATACTCTTAATAATATTCTATTTTCAATAGCACTTTCATATGAGGCTGGAGCTAGATCTTCAAATGTCACAGAAGGGCTTGGTAACTATAATGATGTAGATGGAAGGTTTAGCATAAAGAAAGGACATCATGGATCAAAAGTTATTGATAGTTCTTATAATGCTAATCCGCAATCTTTTATAGCCTCGATTAATTCACTTTCAAAATTAGACGGTGAGTCATGGCTGGTTATGGGAGAGATGGGTGAATTAGGTGAGAATTCTGAGCTATATCATAAACAAGTGGCACGCTATGCATATGATATGGGAGTCAAAAAATTATTTGTAATTAGTAAGCATGCAAGTGCAATACTTGATGAATTTGGTCAAAACTCTTATGCATTTGATTCAGTTGATGCATTAATTATTTTTATCAAGCCACAGCTCAATGATAGTGTTAATATCTTAGTCAAAGCATCACGCTTTATGAAATTTGAAATTATTGTGAATGCATTAACTGAAAGGAAAAATTAAACCTATATGCTTTATTATTTATTTGACTATTTGTCCCAATATAATTCTGGATTCAATGTTTTTCATTATCTTACATTAAGAATTATATTAGCCTCTCTAACGGCTTTAATAATTTCTTTGGTGCTTGGACCTATCGTAATTAATTACCTTAATCATAAAAAATTATATCAAAATATAAGAAATGATGGCCCAAAATCACATATTAAAAATAAGTCTCAAATCCCATCCATGGGAGGTCTTATAATAATAGTATCTATAATATTAAGCACGTTACTTTGGTCAGATATTTTAAATAAAAATATATGGATATTATCATTCACATTAATATCATTTGGGGTTATTGGTTTCTATGATGATTATCAAAAATTTACTCACTCATCAAGTGACGGCATAAGTGGAAAGAAAAAGTTAATGCTTCAGATTATTATTGCTAGTTTCATAGTTTCTTTTATCTTTATAACATCAACAAGTACAATAGAACTAGAACTAATGATTCCTTTTTTAAAAAATTTCACATTATATCTTGGAATATTTTTTATTCCTTGGTCTATATTAGTCATAATTGGTTCCAGCAATGCAGTAAATTTAACTGATGGTTTAGATGGACTTGCTATTTTACCCTGTATATTAATTGCTGCTGCATTCGTTTTATTTGCTTATGTTGAAGGTAACTTTAATATTGCTAATTATTTATTAATTCCTTACCTATCTGGAGTATCTGAGATTGCAATATTCTCTAGTACCATTGTTGGTGCAGGACTTGGATTTCTTTGGTATAACTCATATCCAGCTGAAGTATTTATGGGCGACGTGGGATCTTTATCCTTGGGTGCTGTTCTGGCTGCAATTGCAATTTTACTAAGACTAGAGATTATATATGCAATAATGGGTGGTGTTTTTGTTGCAGAAGCTTTATCTGTGATTATCCAAGTAACCTCATTTAAATTATTTGGCAAAAGAGTTTTTAAAATGTCACCTATTCATCATCATTTTGAACTCAAAGGGTGGCCAGAACCAAAGATCATTGTTCGCTTTTGGATTATAACATTTGTGTTGGTTCTTATAGCTCTAGCATCATTAAAAATTAGATAAAATGTCAAAAAATAAATTAATACTAGGTATTGGTGTCACAGGCATGTCATGTGCAAATTTTTTTAAATCTAAAAACATTCCTTTTAAGATATTTGATACTAGAGATAAAGACTATTTTATTGATTATAATTTTAGAGATATTAGTCCTAATTCTATTTCTTTTAAAGAATACCCAGTTAATTTTCTAAATAATATTGATGAAGTAATAATTAGTCCAGGCTTAGATAAAAACCATAAGATTTTTAAAGATATCAAGAGACATAATATTGATGTTATAACAGACATTGATGTCTTTAAAAGATACTGTGATAGTAAATTAATATCTGTTACCGGAACTAATGGAAAGACTACGATGGTAACAATGTTGAAACATGCGCTTAACAAAATAGGTTACAAATGTGTTGCCTGTGGAAATAATGGAATACCTCCTCTTTCAATCATAAATGATTTTTATGATTATATTATACTTGAATTGTCTAGCTATCAACTTGAATACATGTCAGATTCAAAATCATTCATTAGTGTTATTACAAATATTGATTATGATCATCTGGAACGACATAAAAATATAGAAAATTATTCAAAGATAAAATTATCAATATACAAAGACTCATCTTTTTCTTTAGCTTCAAATTCAATTGAACATTTAACCGATAATGTAGAAAATATTAAGACTTATGGCATGACTAATATTGAGGAAGTTATAGTTAATGGTTCTATAATTAAAGGTCTTCATTATGATAGCTTGAAAATATATTTTGAAAATAAAAATTTAGAATATAAAGGAAAACATAATCTTGAAAATATACTAGGTGTTATATCTGTCCTAGATATAATTAAGATTGATATTAAGAGGTCTTTAAGTGCTTTAAGTGATTTTAGTTATTTGCCTCATAGGATAGAGTTAATTAAATCACCAGATAATATAAATTGGTATAATGATTCAAAATCTACAAATTGCGCATCAACGAAAGCTGCCCTGGAGTGTGTCGATGAGAAAATTATTTTAATACTTGGTGGGTCGATGAAAGATATGAGTTATGAATCATTAAGCCCTTTAATAAACAAGAAGGTCAAACTTGTAATATTTATTGGTGAAAATAAGGAATACATTAAGAGACAATTAAAAGTAACTACTAAAATGATTGACGCTAATAGTATTGAATCTGCTGTTAAAATATCACGTTTATACTCTTCAGTTAATGATAATATTTTATTATCTCCCGCTAGCCCAAGTTTTGATATGTTTGAAAACTATGAAGAAAGAGGTGCTGCATTTATCTCCGCGGTTCAGAATATTGTTAAGTGATTTTATTAAAAAAAATATATTAATTAGTGAAAGCCAAGGCATAGATCATACCTTAATTATATGTTTTGCTGCTTTATTATCCATAGGAATGATAATGATTACTTCAGCTACACTTGATTATGCATTAGATCAAAAATCAAATCCCTATTACTTCATTACTAAGCATCTAATCTATTTATCTATGGGGATAGTGTTATCAGTGATTATTTCTAAAATTAAACTAAGCTTTTATTATGATTATGGAAAATATTTTTTATTGCTGTCTTTTATCATTTCGCTGGTAATCTTTATTCCTGGATTAGGAAAAGAGATGAATGGAGCAAAAAGATGGCTTGATTTAGGTTTCATAACTATACAGGTTTCTGAAGTATCAAGACTATTTGTCATGTTTTGGATTTCTGGATTTATTGTCAAGCATGATGTTAATAAAAGTTTTAAGAAATGCTGCTTCATGATTATTATATTGTCTTTAATTATTCTCTATCAAAAAGATTTTGGTAGTACAGCGCTACTTGTTTTTACATTCTTTTCTTTAATGTTAGTAGCCGGGTTACATTTAAAATATTTATTTGCTTCTATATCACTGGCTGTTCTAGTAGCTATTCCATTAATACTCTATGTGCCATATAGGTTTAAGAGAGTTATATCCTTCATGAACCCCTGGGACGATCAGTCTGGAGGTGGTTATCAACTTATAGCATCACTTTTAGCATTTGGGAAAGGAGGATTTTTTGGCCTAGGGTTAGGCTCTAGTGTACAGAAGCTAAAATACTTGCCTGAATCGTATAATGACTTTATATTTGCTTTAATTGCTGAAGAACTTGGGTTATTTTTTTCTTTAATTGTGCTTGTCTTATTTAGTATTATTTTTTTTAGAATTATTAGACTTGCTAATAAATCACATGATAATAATCTTAAATTTGCAGCTAATTTAAGTTTTACACTAGGTTTTTTTATTACTTATCAAGCCTTAATACATATAATGGTTAATACAGGCTTAGCTCCAACCAAAGGGATGGGTTTGCCATTTATTAGTTATGGGGGAACTAATCTTCTAATGATGTTTATTTTTATTGGTCTATTGATTAGAATACAAATTGAAAATCGTCAAAAAATTAGTCATGCTGTGAAAAGGGGATATTAATCTAATATGAAAATAGTTGCAATTCTAGCTAGCGGCACTGGTGGGCATGTATACCCTGCGTATACTATTGCACAAGAGTATATTGAACTTGGTTATAAGATTTTATGGATTGGAACTAAAAATGGACTTGAAAATAGAGTAATAAATAATTCATCAATAATTATTGAACATGTAAGTTCTCAAGGAATACGTGGGAAATCACCACTTAAAAAAATACTAGGTCTATTTAATTTTTTAAGATCTGTATATGAATCATTCAGACTACTTAAAAAATATAAGCCTTCTTTGACAATTGGATTCGGAGGTTATGTTAGCGTTGGAGCTTCAATAACTTCCTTTCTATTATCAATACCCCTGATAGTTCATGAACAAAATTCAGTAGCTGGTACAGCTAATAGAATTAACTATTACTTTGCTAAACGTGTTTATGAAACATTTCCCTTAAGTTTCAAAAAAAATAATAAAAAAATAATACATACAGGTAATCCTGTGAGACCATCATTTGATGAAGTAAAAAAGCCAGAAGAAAAATATATTGACAGCAAACCCTGTATCAATATTTTAGTTATGGGGGGCAGTCAAGGTGCAGAATTTTTAAATAACACCATGCCTTTTGCTTTCTCTCACTTCCATAGTAGCAATATTTCTGTAAAACATATCAGTGGTCCTAATCATTCAGAACCAGTGAAAAATAAATATTTAAAATATTCTATAGATGCGGCTGTGATAACATATTCTGAAAAAATATATGAGCTATATGATTGGGCAGACTTAGTTATATGTAGAGCTGGATCAACATCTATATCTGAATTAGCAAAAATAGGAATAGCGGCTTTGTTAATCCCATTCCCTCATGCAACAGACAATCATCAGTTCTTTAACGCAAGCTACTTAGCTAAAAATTCTGCTGCTATTTTATTGGAAGAGAAAATTGATTTTATTGAAAATTTTATTACTATTACTAATATTCTTTTAAATGATCAAAAGCGCATGTATATGTTATCAAAAAACATACAAAATATATTTCCATCAAATACTATAAAAATTATAGTAGAAGATTCTCTAAAACTAATTAAATAAATCATGATAATACAAAAAAATATATCTTTAAAAAATTTTACAACAATACATATTGGTGGTAGCTCAAAAAATATATATTTTCCAGAATCTAAAGAAGATATATTAAATTTGAAAAAAATATTATTATTACCAAAAACATTAATTATTGGAAAAGGTTCAAATATTGCATTTTCAGATAATGGATATAAGTCTGACATTATTTCTTTAAGTAAATATGGTAAGACATGTATTTCTATCATTGATGATAAGTATATATCTGTTGCTGCTAGCATATCATGTGCAAGATTTGCAAAATTTTGTCACAAACAGTCTATAGCTGGTTTTGAATTTCTTCATGGAATACCAGGAACAGTTGGAGGGGCGTTAGCCATGAATGCTGGTGCATTTAAACAATCAATATGGAATTTTGTTGATTCCGTAAATATTGTTAATAAGACAGGTGAAATAGAAAATATTTCATGTAAAAAAGTTAAAACTTCTTATCGTAATGTTGATAAAAATAATATTTTATTATTTTTAGATGTATTGTTAGTTATGAATAAAAAAAAGGTATTTGATAAAAATCTTCTTAAAGAATATTCTAAACATAGGAGTGCAACCCAGCCTATAAAGCAATGGTCGTCAGGCTGTATTTTCAAGAATCCTTCAAAAGATACTCCAGCAAGCTCACTTATTGATTCTCTTAATATTAAAACAAGAAAAATTGGTGGAATATATATATCAAAAAAACACTGTAATTATTTTATCAATGACGGTAGTGGTTCATGCGAAGACCTCATTCAGCTAATTAAACATGTTTCAGAATTAATTAAAAAAAAATATAATATATCTGTAACCAAAGAGATTTGTATATACTAAAATAATAATGAATAAATTATCTGGAAAACATATTGGAATATTATGCGGGGGCTGGTCTGATGAAAGACCAGTGTCTCTAGATAGCGGTAAATCAGCTTATAATTCGCTCATGAGTAATAACTTAAATGTTTTTCTTTTTGATTTTAAAGATAATGACATTAATATACTTTCTAAGTTTATTGCATCTAATAACATAGATCTTATCCTAAATCTGATTCATGGTTCTGGTGGTGAAGATGGTCTTGTGCAAAGTTATTTAGATAGGCTATCTGTTAAATATATTGGCTCAAATTCAGAGTCATCAAAACTTTCATTTAATAAAGTATATACGAAAGAAATTTGGTTAAGAAATAGTTTAAAAACACCAAATTATCTAAAACTGTCTAATAATATTTCTTCAAAAAAAATAGAGGAAATGTTCGATGATAAATTTATCTTAAAGCCATGTGAATCTGGTTCAAGCGTAGGTATAAAAATATTTAATACCATTGATTTTTATTCATCTAGCTCTAAAGATGTATTGAAGAAGCTTTCTCTAAATAGTGAAAATGTATGTGATTATTTTATTGAAGAATTTATTACTGCTCCAGAATACACTGCACCTATTATCAATAATCAAGTTTTCCCAATAATTAAAATAGAAACAAAGAGAGAATTTTATAATTATGAAGCTAAATATTTCGATAGTGATACTATTTTTTCATTTCCTGAGTTCTCACAAGATATTCATGAAAATATTAACTTAATTTGTATGAAAGCTTTTAATAGCACGGGATGTTCTAACTGGGGACGTGTTGATTTTTTTATGGATAAGGATTCATTAATTAATTTAATTGAGATTAACTCTATACCAGGCATGACCGATCATAGTTTAGTTCCTAAGTCTGCAAAGAAGAATGGTTTGTCATATCATCAGTTACTTTTATTACTTTTAAAATACTAACATGCAGAGAACTCTCATCCTTTTTAGTTTATTTATATTATTTATTAGCATCTATAATTATCCTATTTTTTTTGGTACAAACCCTATAAAGCATATTTTTAAAGAAGGAATATTTGAGTATAGCAATGAATCTAGAATAGATGATATTTTAAAAAACTATATTTCTGAAGAAATCTATGAAATTGACTTGCGAAGATTAAAAAATCAAATAGAAGAGGACCCATGGATAAAAAACGCACAAATTATACTGGATCCTCCACATAAAATTACAGTTAAAATATCTGAGTTTAAACCTGTTTTTTTATGGAATAACCTGTCATATGTAGATAAAGAAGGGTTTGCCATTAAAAGTGGAAAATATCTCATTAAAGATATTCTAGAGATATCTAGTGGCCAAGACGATAAGGTTTATATGTATGATTTATATTTAAATCTTCAAAAAATACTATCTGAAATTAATATTAATATTATTAAGTTGTCCAAAGACAATGACACGGTGATCATACTAACTTCGGAATACAGATTCTTTGTGCGTCATGCTAATTATGAATCAAAGCTAAGAGAGTTTTTATCTGTATATGAGCAGTTTTTATTAACTAAAAAGCCTGGAAAAATAAGAAAGAATATTGATTTAAGATACCCTACAGGTTTTGCTGTACAGTAAACAATGATATTATAAAGCATGGCAAATACTACAATCAAAGATGAATTTATTGTTGCTCTTGATATAGGCACTACTAAAGTTTTATGTTTAGTTGCTGACTATGATGAAGATGGAGAGTTAAGATTAGTGGGTATTGGCAAAGAATCATGTAATGGTCTAAATAAAGGTGTCATTTCTGAAATCGATGCAACTGTAAAAAGTATTCGAAAAGCAAAAAATCAAGCCAGAGCTATGACAAATTGCAAATTTACTAAAGTAATTACTGGAATTGCTGGAAATCATATTCAAAGTTATAACGGCAATGCAGCCGTTAATATTCTAAACGATGAAGTCACGCAAGAAGATAAAGATAAAGTTATAGAAAGTGCGAGTGATATCAGCATACCCGATGATCAAGAAATTCTTCATAGAATACCCCAGTATTTTACTATAGATGGACAAATGGGCATAAAAGAGCCAATCGGAATGGCTGGGAAAAGGTTGGAAGCAAACGTACATGTTATTACATGTTCAACAACTGCTAAGAAAAATTTAACAAAGTGCATAGAAAATAGTTTTTTAGAGGTTGATGAATTTGTATTGCAACCAGTAGCCTCCAGTTATTCAGTTTTAACAGACGAGGAAAAATCTTTAGGTGTATGTCTTGTAGATATTGGCGGAGGAACCACAGATATTGCAATTTTTACTGATGGTGATATAAAGCATACTGCTGTAATACCTCTTGCTGGCCAAATGGTTACTAACGATATCCGTATAGGATTACGTACTTCACTTGAAGCAGCTGAAGATATAAAAAAACGGTATGGTAGTTTAGTTAATGAAAAAAATGATACTGAAGTTAATATACCAGTGCCATCAATTTCTGATAAACCTGAATCTGAAGTCAACAAACCAATTCTTACGCATATTATTACTTGCAGAATGGATGAAATATTTCAACAGATAGAAGAGGAAATTAACTCTAGTGGATGGGCGTCAAAGATCAGAGCTGGTATTGTTTTTACTGGTGGAGGTTGCAAGCTAAATGGTCTGGACACGTATGCTGAAAATAAATTGTTGATGCCAACGAGGATAGGTAGCCCAAAGAACATAATTGGAATACAAAATTTAAGTGGAAAGACAAGATATTCAACCGCTGTTGGCTTGCTATTATATAAAGATGAGAAGCTTAATGAGATGCCTCATAGGCAAAAATCTGATAATCCATTTTTAAAATATCTTGAAGTAATTTGGAAAAAATTCTCAGTATATTTTCAACGAGAACTTTAGTTTTAATATCTTGTCTAATTAAGTAGTGTTGCTACTTTCTAAAATATCTTGTAAAGGTTTGAAATTACTTAACATTCATTTATAATTACTGTAAAATACACACTAAATATATGCTTAAACAGAGAACATTGTCGAGTAAAATAAAGGCCTCAGGAGTCGGGCTTCATACTGGGAAAAAGATAACTTTAACTTTAAATCCAGCACGAGTAAACACAGGAATTATCTTCGTAAGAACGGACCTTAAGTCTGATCCAATTCAAGCATCTCTAGAGAATGTACATGACACAAGACTGTCTACAACCCTCTCAAATAGCACTGCTAAAATATCAACAGTAGAACATCTACTTTCTGCTTTAGCAGGCCTAGGAATAGATAATGCCCTTGTAGAGCTTGATGGTCCAGAAGTACCAATAATGGATGGTAGCGCAAGACCATTTGTATTTATGATCCAATCAGCTGGCATCCAAGAACAAAATGATCCTAAAAAATTCATCAAGATAAAGAAAACGATTGAGGTGAGACAGGATGAGAAATGGGCAAAAATTGAACCTTTTGATGGATTCAAGGTAGCCTTTACAATTGACTTTAATCACCCAGCTTTTAATAAAGGCTCACAGTCGTCTGAAATAGATTTTTCATCTGTATCGTACTTAAGTCAAGTAAGTCGTGCTAGAACATTTGGTTTTGCTAAAGACATTGAATTATTGCGTAAAAATAACCTAGCATTAGGTGGAAGTGTTAATAATGCAATAGTTATTGATGATTACAAAGTTGTAAACGAAGAAGGGGTTCGCTTTGAAGACGAATTTGTTAAACATAAAATATTAGATGCTATTGGTGATTTATATCTACTTGGGCATGGTCTAATTGGTTCCTTTTCTGCTTATAAGTCTGGGCACCATTTAAATAATCTCTTATTAAGAGAATTAGTTAATAATAAAGATGCTTGGGAAGAATCGACTATTGAAGATAATGATAAATCTCCAATATTTTATAGCACTCCTGAACCTCATATTATTGAGTCATAATCAATAATAGTCACTCTTATATCATCAATTTTACAAATATTATTACCGCTTAATAGATCAATAAATTTCTGTTTTTCAAATCTCATCAGTGTTGCAACTGAACTATTTTTACAGCTTATTATAAGCACGCTATCTTTGACAGAACCTACTTGTATATTATCAAGAACATCCTTTGGAAAAACATCTGAAATATAAGAAGTTAAGTCTTTGATTAAGGCATTCTTATTGATAACATGCACAGGTATGAATGACGATATTTTTTTCATAATCTATTATACTGATTGTACGATAATTAACTCATTACATGCAAATTTATATAAAATACTATGATATCTAATTTTATTAAAAAGATTTTTGGAAGCAGAAATGGCCGTATTCTTAAAGAATATGCTCCTCTTGTAAAAGGGGTTAATGAATTAGAAGATAGATATCAAAAATTTACTCAATCAGATTTTAAAACAGAAACTAGTTTATTAAGAGAAAAATACAAGGAAAGCAATAATCTTGATAATATTTTGCCTGAAGCATTTGCATTAACCAGAGAAGCATCTATCAGAACCCTGGGTTTAAGACATTTTGATGAGCAAATTTTGGGAGGGATTGGGTTACATTTTGGTAAAATAGCTGAAATGAAAACAGGTGAAGGTAAAACACTAGTTTCCACATTGCCGGCGTATCTTAATTCATTGTCTGGTCAATCAGTATTTATTATCACTGTGAATGATTATTTAGCGGTGAGAGACTCTGAATGGATGGGCGAAATATTTAATTATCTTGGGCTATCAGTTGGAACTATAACGAGCTCTTCAACGCCAGAAGAAAGAAAGAAAGCATATGAATGCGATATTATCTATGGAACTAATAATGAATTTGGTTTTGATTACCTAAGAGATAATATGACCTATGAGCTAAGTCAAAAAGTACAATGCAAGCTAAGTTATGCAATTATAGATGAAGTTGATTCTGTTTTAATAGATGAAGCAAGAACACCATTAGTGATATCGGGATCCGCAAAAGAATCAAGTAATCTATATCTTAAAATTAATCAAGTTACACAGCTGCTCATAGCTAAGAATAAAGATAATGAATTATTTTCAATTGATGAGAAGCAAAAATCTGTTTCCTTAACAGAAGAGGGTCACGGAGAGATTGAAAATACTTTTGAAAAAAATGGCTTATTAGAGAAAAACGAAACTTTATATGACCCTAAAAACATACAGTTATTACACTTGGTTGATGCAAGTTTAAAAGCTAATTTAATGTATCATAAAGATATTGATTATGTCGTAGAAAATAATGAAATTGTTATTATAGATGAATTTTCAGGTAGAAAAATGCCTGGAAGAAGGTGGTCAGAAGGACTTCATCAGTCAGTAGAAGCAAAAGAGTCTGTGAAAATACAAAATGAAAATCTAACATATGCATCTATAACTTTCCAAAATTATTTTAGATTATTTGATAAATTGTCAGGTATGACAGGTACTGCTGATACAGAAGCAACTGAATTTCAACAAATATATGGTTTAGAAGTTATTGTTATACCGTCACATAGAAAAATGATAAGAAAAGATCATGTTGATTTAGTATTTCTTACTGTAAAAGAAAAATATGACGCAATTATTAAAGACATAATAAGCATACATAACACTGGACAACCTGTCCTAGTTGGAACAACCTCTATTGAGTCGTCAGAATATATTTCAAAGCTTTTGAAAGCACAAAAAATAAAACATCATGTTCTTAATGCTAAACAGCATCAAAAAGAAGCAGAAATAATAGCGCAGGCTGGTAAATTATCCGCAGTAACAATTGCTACTAATATGGCTGGTCGGGGTACAGATATTGTCCTAGGTGGCAAAGATATGACTAATGAAGGAATAAACTCTTCTCTTGATAATCCGAATGATATTAAAAAAATTGGAGGGTTGTACATTATTGGAACAGAGAGACACGAGTCTAGACGTGTTGATAATCAATTAAGAGGACGCTCAGGTAGGCAAGGAGACCCAGGAGAATCTAGGTTTTATTTGTCACTGGAAGATAACTTGATGAGAATATTTGCCTCAGATAAAGTTACTGAAATTATGAAAAAACTAGGCATGGAAGATGGTGAAGCCATAGAACATAAATGGGTTGCAAGCTCAATTGAGAATGCTCAGAAAAGAGTTGAAGCATATAATTTTGACATAAGAAAAACACTTCTTGAATATGATGATATTGCTAATGAGCAAAGAAAAGTAATTTACAATCAGCGTAATGATATTTTATCAGCTGATGACTTGTCATCTATTTATAATAATATTCTTAACTTTGCATGCGAGGATTTAATAAATAATTATATTCCATTAAATATACCATCATCTCAATGGGATTATGATGCAATTAATGAGTCATTTAAGAGTGATTTTGCTATTGAGATTAAAAGTTCTGAGATTATTGAAAATGGTGATCAGGATGGAAGGGTAACTTTTAAAAATTATATCCGTAATATTATTTTTACATCAATCAAATCTAATCTTGATATTCTATCTGAAGAAGATAAAAATGAATTAATTAGAAATATATTTTTAAGTGTAATAGATGAAGACTGGAGAAATCATCTGAATGCCATGGATTATCTGAGACAAGGCATTGGACTGAGAAGCTATGCCCAGAAAAATCCAAAAAATGAGTACAAAAGAGAATCATTTGAAATGTTTGAAGAAATGTTGTCTGTAAATAATCTTGAAACTATTAAAATCTTAACTAAAATAAAGGTAAATAATTCAAATGCCTCAGATAAGTTAATAAAAGACAAGGCTTTGAATGCTAACATGGATAAAAAGAATACTGATATTTCAAGAAATGCATTATGCCCATGTGGTTCTGGTAAAAAATATAAAAGATGTTGTGGTAAATTATGAGTAATAAAGTTTTAATTGATATTTTTAATATAGGTATTAAAGATAAAAAGAAAGATGCGGTATGTTTTAAATTACCAGAACTTTCAAAGATTGCAGTCGTATCAACTAAGAATAAGTATGCAGCTGCACCTATAATTTTGTCTAAATATAATGCATCTAAATTTAAACCAAAGTATATTTTAGTTAATTCAGGTAATGCTAATGCATGTACTGGAACAGTAGGAATGTCGAACGCCATAAAATGCACAAAATCAATATCTAAAAAATTTAATTGCCTCAAAGAAAATATATTATTGTCTTCAACAGGCATAATTGGAAGACAGCTCCCAATTAATAAAATTATAAAATCCATAGAAGATCATGATTTTAAATTTAAATCTACCTGGAAACAGGCAGCTTCAGCTATCATGACCACTGATAAATTTAGTAAGCACATCAGCAGATCTTTTGTATTAAATAAAATCAAGATAACAATAAATGCAGTATGCAAAGGTGCTGGAATGATTGAGCCTAATATGGCAACAATGCTATCATTTATATCTATTAATGTTGATCTGAAAAAATCACTTTTACTAAAAATCTTGAAAAAAGCAGTTAATTCTTCATTTAATACAATCTCAGTTGATGGTGATATGTCTACAAATGATACTGTGATGTTAATTTCAACAGGTGAAAATAAAGAATTTAATTTTAGCGTTAATACTAAAATTTTAAAAATATTAGAAAATGAAATAACAAATGTATGTCATGATTTATCTAAAATGATAATTGAGGATGGGGAAGGAGCAACAAAGATTATCAAAATAACTGTTCATAAATCATATAATTCATTACAGGCTAAGAAAATAGCCTATAGTTTAGCAAATTCTAATTTAATTAAAACTGCAATGTATGGAGCAGATCCAAACTGGGGAAGAATTATTGCAAGACTAGGATCAATTAATAATATTAATTATGATGAAAATAAAGTCAGTTTAAAAATTAATAATAAAATAATATTTGAGAATGGTTTGCAATCTAAAAAATGTAATCTGAAACAACTTAATAAGTCTATGATGCAAAAAAATATAATAATAGATCTTTATATGAATTCTGGAAAAGATACGCATACAGTTCTAACATCTGATTTATCTCATGATTATGTTCATATTAATTCTGCCTACACAACATAGATTATGAAAAATAATATTGAGTGTTCAGTAGCCCTTATAAAGAATAATATTGGATACTTGTTTTCAGAGAGAAGGAAAGAACCATTTAATAATTATTATGAATTTCCTGGTGGAAAGATAGAGGAATTAGAAACTCCGAAAGAATGCTTGATTAGAGAGTGTCATGAGGAGTTAGATATACAGATTAAAGAAAGTATATATCATGGTGAAATAACTCACCTATATGAAAATCTATCTGTAAAATTACATATATTTGAGATTATTAAGTATAGTAGAAAAATTAAAGCTAAAGAAAAACAGAATCTTTTGTATGTTAACCCTTTTATATCAAATCATTTTTTTCTTGAATCAACTACTAGAATATTAAATAGATTAAAACTAAGAGAATTATTTTTTATTACACCAATAAATTTTGACAGCATATCTAAAAAATTTAAAAATATTGATAGTGCCAATTCTTTTATTAGATTAAGATCATTTGGATATTCTATATCAAATTATATCCTTGAAGCACAGAGGTTAGCTCAGTTTTGTTTTAAAAATAATATACCTTTAATCGTTGATAAAAAATTTAGCAATGATTTAGGTAATATTAGTATTGATGGAGTTCACTTCACCTCTGAAAATTTAAATCAAATAGAGAATTATAGACATACAAAGAAAAAAAAATTAATTTATTCTGCATCATGTCATGATTTAAATGATGTCATGATTGCTAATAAATATAACTTTGATTTTATAATCTTATCTCCCGTAATTCATGCAAAATATAATAGAAATATACTTGGTTGGGAGAATTTTAAAGTTATTGCAGATGCATCAAATATGCCAGTCTTTGCATTGGGTGGAATAAAAATTAGCGATCTAGAGCTATGCAAGACTTTTCATGGCTTTGGGGTATCGGGTATAAGTAATTTTTGGAGCTAATATTTAAAGAGAACAAGTAGTTAGTATAAAGGTTAAATCTTCTTGGTGTGGAACCAGGTTATTCCTATCATCTTTGGTCATAAACATTATAGTTAATCTCTGTTTACCTACACTGATTTGAGGATAATAATATAAATCTGAAGTGAGTGTCACTCTAACAAGGAGGATGTTTTTTTTTGGATCAAGCTTCTCCATAAAAAACCCTTTTTCTGCCACTCTATCTTCAAATCTACCAGATTTTCTTATTACTTCTAAAATAAAATCAATTGATCGTTTAATAAATATCAATGGCTCAAGCCATAAATCTATTTGTGTTTCTCTATTCAATATATCTCTTGATAGCCAAAAATCAATAGAAGCTGGTTGTAATTGAGTAAAACAGTTTTTTAATATTGTCTTAAAAAGAATATCGCGTTCCAAGTGATCTAAATAATTTATCTCAATACTATAAATCAATTTTAAGAGTTGACTTTGTTTTTCTAGAACAGAATTTAATTTACTACTATCTGCTTGAGGTATTTCTTTTATCTTCTGAAGATAAGTATTTTGCGTTTCAATTTCTCTAATCAATTCAGATTTTATATCACTGCGTGATAAAATTTCATATAGCTCGCAAAGAGCTAATAGGGAGATATAATTTTCACTCTTATTATCTTTGCCTTTAAAATAGTAAATCTTATTCAGTAAAAATTCAATTTTAATAAATTTTCTAATTTTTTCTTGAACAGGTTCTTCGTATAATGAAACCTGGTTATCTGATAAGCTATTCATTCTTTAAATTTACTATATAATTTATTAAACCTTTTTTGTAATATTTCCATAGTATCATTATTAGATATGACATAGTCAGAATATTTTTTATAATACCTTAAACTTTTTTGGTATTTATTTAAAATTATAAAATCTTCAGCTTTGGAGGCAGATTTGGCTAGGTATCTTTGTTTTCTTATCTTTACTTTTGTTTCAATAGTAACTATTTTAAAATTATACTTAATATTATTACTTGTCTCAATTAGCGGCAACTCGAGAACTATCTTATTATGATTAGACTGACCAAGTATAAGATTTAACTCTTTGTAAA
>Ga0209091_10001646_pt1 | contig 19449 bp, 14 predicted proteins | sample ArcticOcean_MG_C_6_FD_187438 | JGI IMG/M metagenome (GOLD analysis project Ga0209091, IMG submission 187438) | Marine microbial communities from western Arctic Ocean - ArcticOcean_MG_CB8_128 (SPAdes) (version 2) | ecosystem: Environmental > Aquatic > Marine > Oceanic | place: Arctic Ocean...
CTGTTCGCGCTCGCGAGACTCGCCTCCGGCGGCCACTTTCTTGCCGGTTTTTTCGGCTGTCATGATAAAAACCTGGTCGCCCCAGATCACCGGTGTCGATGAACCCGAGCCGGGTAACTTGGTTTTCCATTGAACATTTTTGCTTTCGGAAAACACAGTTGGCGGATTACCGCCTGGAGCCACGCCGTTGGCCGCCGGGCCGCGCCATGTCGGCCAGTTTTCCGCAGTGACAGTGACAGCCAGCGACCATGCCAAGCCGCCTAGCCCAATTTTGGTGAGGTGAATGAATTTCATGATTTTTCTAGAATAACATAGAAGAAGACTAGGGTAAGCGGTGAAAGGTTTCAATTATTTTACGTGAATGCTTCCTTTTTTTCGGCGGGGGTCACCCTCATTTGGCCGCCGGTCACCTTTTCCATGAAGGAGAAAGAATCCAACGGGACGCGCTTGGCCAAGCGGCCCGGGTCTGTCACGGGAGAAGTCTTGGAGTGAGACCGTCTTTGCCGCTTCCTGGCACGTTGCCAAAGCGGCGCAGAGAACCGCACGCCAAGATGCTCTCTCGACTTTTAACGTCTCTCTTTTTTTTCGCATTCGCGGCTTCACGTAAGTTTCGATGACAGGTCAGGGTATGGCTTGTGCGGTCCGGATCATGCACCCAGAATGCCGACGTGAATGTTCACTGGGTCGATGCGGCGATTCTCTGCAGTTACCTGCTCGGCATGGTCGTCTTTGGAATGTGGATGGGCCGCGGTACTCGCAGTTCCGCCGAGTTCATGGTCGGTGGGCGTGACATGCCGTGGTGGGCTGTGCTGTGTTCGATCGTCGCGACTGAGACCAGCACGATTACTTTCCTGAGCGTGCCTGGCCTCGCGTACACCGGGGACCTGGGATTCCTGCAACTGCCACTTGGCTACATCCTCGGTCGCTGGATCGTGGCTTCGAAACTGTTGCCGAGGTACTTCGCCGGCGAGCTATTCACGGCCTACGAAGTCCTCGACCGGCACTTTGGAAGCGCTGTGAAGCGTGCCGCGAGTCTGCTGTTTATCATCACTCGCACTCTCGGCGATGGGTTCCGGTTGTTTCTCGGTGCGATCGTGTTGCAACATGTCGCCGGCATCGATATGAACATGGCGATCATCGCCCTCGGTGTCGCAACGATCGTTTACACTTTTGCCGGTGGCATCCGCGCGGTGATCTGGACCGACTTTATCCAGTTCGTGGTGTACATGCTCGGCGCAGCGATCGCTTTTGGGATACTGCTCGATTCGATTGACGGTGGCTGGGGTGCCGTCACCGAGTTAGCCCGCGCTGAGCTGAGTGGTGACAAACTGCGGGTCTTTCATTTCGATTTAGACCTGACTGGCACGTATCTGTTTTGGGCCGGCTTGATCGGCGGCGGCGTCCTGGCGGTCGGCACTCATGGCGTCGATCAGTTGATGGTGCAGCGTTATTTGAGCGCCCGCAACCAAGGCGAAGCGGCGCTGGCGTTGCGACTGAGCGGCATCGTGGTGCTGCTTCAGTTTGCGTTGTTCCTGCTGATTGGCACCGCGCTTTTTGCCTACTACAGCCAAAATACGCCGGCGGAATCGTTTGCCAAGAGCGATCGGGTTTTCGCGACGTTCATCGTCGACAAGATGCCGATCGGCGTGCTCGGTGTCGTGCTCGGCGCGTTGTTCTCCGCAGCGATGTCAACCCTGTCTAGTTCGCTCAACTCCAGCGCCACGGTGCTGGTCAACGACATCCTCACAATCAACAGTGACAGCAGTCGGCTGCGCTTGGCCAAGTGGTTGACGGTCGCCTTTGGCATCGCCCAGATTGTCGTTGGCATCTCCGGGCAATGGCTCGAATCGTCGGTGATTGGCAGCGTGCTGGCCATCCAGGGATTCACCACAGGAATCATCCTCGGCGTCTTCGCTCTCGGCTTGGCCAAGGGAAGGGTCGGCACCAATTCGGCGCTCGTTGGCTTGGTCGTTGGGTTGATCGTGATGACCGCGATCAAGTTCGGCACGCCGCTGGCTTGGCCTTGGTTTGCCTTGGTTGGCTCGACTGTGACTTTTTGCACAGGCTGGATGCACAACAAGCTATTCAACAACGCAACGGTTTCCTGATCCATGATTGAGTTTCGTCTCGGACTTGAAGTTTGCGCGGCCAACCCTCCAGAGATCCTGCGCGGTGCCCGGTTCGGGCTGGTGATGAATCAGGCGTCGATCGACTCCGGCTTCCGCACTGCCGATGAAGTCCTCGACAAGAGTCTACCCGGCCAGTTGACGGCGTTGTTTGGGCCGCAGCACGGTCTATGGTCCGAACAGCAGGACAACATGATTGAGACACCGCATGTGCTCGATCCGCTGCGAAAGATCCCAGTGCACAGTCTCTACGCCGATGTGCGAAAACCGACGCAAGTGATGCTCGACGGCCTCGATGTTTTGGTCATTGACCTGCAGGACGTCGGCACGCGCGTTTACACCTACATCTGGACGCTGAGCCTTTGTCTTGAGGCGGCGGCCGAGAAGGGCATTGCCGTCCTTGTGCTTGACCGGCCGAATCCACTAGGCGGCGACGTCTTCGAAGGGCCGATCCTGAATCCTGAATTCGTCAGCTTCATCGGCCGGGTGCCGATGCCGATGCGGCACGGACTCACACTGGCCGAAGCCGCCAGACACCTCAATCGCGAATGTGGAATCGGAGCCGATCTCCACTGGGTGCCGATGCAAGGCTATCGCCGTGGCTCGTACTGGCCCGAGCATGGACGGCAGTGGGTTCCTCCATCACCAAATCTACCGCGGTTCGAAGGCTCGTTGGTCTATCCTGGGCAAGTCCTGCTGGAGGGCACAATGCTGTCCGAGGGCCGAGGCACGACGACGCCGTTTGAGCTGTGCGGCGCTCCGTACATCGATCCCAAAGCGCTCCTGGACGAGCTCGAGGAATTCGAGTTCGACGGAATGTGCGCTCGGCCTTATCGCTTCGAGCCGACTTTTCAAAAGTTCGCGCAACAGTCGTGCGGCGGTCTGTTTCTGCACCCGACAAATGCCTCGATGCTGCGCTCCTATCGATTCACCGTCGCGATGATTGGTTGTATCGCCAAGCTCTGGCCGAGGCAATTCGCCTGGCGGCAGCCGCCGTATGAATACGAGACGGTGAAGCTGCCGATCGACATTCTCTCCGGCGGCGCTGCGCTGCGCGAGGCGATCGACGCGGGTCTGACGCCGGAGTCGCTCGAACAAGTCACCTCCATTGACAACTCGCAATGGGAAAGCTCGATCCAAGATGACCGAATCTATGAGTAGATTGCCCCTAGCCAAATCAACTGCTCACTTCTTTTCAACCGGGCAGGAGGCGGGTAGCCTGCCGGTGCATGAGCGTCGAGGAGCAGTTGGCCAAGGGGGAGATCCGATACGTCGATCGCGGGAATGGCGCGCTGAAGGTCGAGGCCATTTACGGCGAGCGACCGCTGCGCTGGGCGTACGGCAATCCTCTTGGCCGGCTCGCCCAGTGGTTGCTCATTCGCCGGTGGATCGTCTCCGCTTGGTACGGCAGCAGGATGGATAGGCTGTCCAGCAGCCTGAAAATCAAGCCGTTCATCGAGCAATACGGCCTGGACGAGGGGGAGTTCGCTGAGCCGGTGGACGACTACAATTCGTTCAACGAGTTTTTCCATCGCAAACTCAAGCCTGGCGCCCGACCGATTGATGCCGCCAACGACTCGGTGGTGTTCCCGGCAGACGGGCGGCATCTGGCATTCGCCAACATAACCGCCGAGAGCAATTTTTTCGTCAAGGGCCAGTCGTTTGACCTCGAACGATTTCTCGGCGACGCCGGCTTGGCCAAGCGCTACGAGGGCGGCTCGATGATTCTCTCGCGGCTTTGCCCGGTGGACTACCATCGGTTTCATTTTCCGTGCTTGGGCAAGCCCGGCCCCCCTCGCTTCATCAACGGCTGGCTCTATTCGGTAAACCCCATCGCGCTGGTCACGAGGCCGTCGATTTTTTGGGAGAACAAACGGGTCGTCACGGCGATCGAGTCGCCCCCGCTTGGCCAGGTGCAGTTCGTCGATATCGGCGCAACAATGGTCGGCAGCATCCGGCAGACTTATTCGCCGGGCGAGACGGTGGCCAAGGGCGACGAGAAAGGATACTTTGCCTTCGGCGGCTCAAGCGTGGCGGTGTTGTTTGAGAAAGGCCGGATCGAGTTCGACGCCGATCTGCTGGAAAACACCGTCAACGGCCTTGAGACGTATGCACGAGTCGGCGAACGTATGGGTCGGACGCATGACCAAGGTTAAACTAAAATGCTTGGAAGATTGATTATCCTGTTCATCACCATCCCACTGGTGGAGCTTTATCTGCTAGCTGTGGTCGGTAGTCGTGTGGGGTTGTTGCCGACGATCATGCTCGTGATTCTCACCGGTGCTTGGGGGGCGTATCTTGCGAAAAGCCAAGGCTATTCGATCCTAGCCAGGATACAGGCCGAGACGGCTGCCGGTCGGGTCCCAACGGCTGAGCTGATCGACGGGCTACTGGTATTGATCGGCGGCATCGTGTTGCTGACGCCCGGCCTGCTGACCGATTTGGCCGGTTTCTGTCTGATGATACCCGGTTTCCGCGCCATCATTCGCGAGCGAGTGAAAAAGAAATTCGCCGCGCAGGTCGGTCATTTTCAAATGCCCACCCCCGGCGGCATGGGCGCCCGACCGCAATCCCCCACCAACCGTCCTAAAGACGACGACGTCATCGACGTTTAGCGCTGGGTAACTTGGGGTGGATCCTGAGCGAGGAGGCGAGTGGATTCTTTGAGGAGGAATTCAACCTCGGTGAATGGTTCGTAGCTGATGTCCTGCCAGCGGACGAGGCCCTGTCGGTCGATGAGAAAGGTACCGTGCAGCGGCTGCTGCTCAAAGTCGTCGTAGGCGCGGTATTGCTTGAAGACTTTCAACGAGGAGTCGGAGACGAGCGGGAAAGGGAACGGCGAGCCGGTCTTGTTTTGCTGAACCGTCTCACGCAAGCCATCGACATCGTCGGTGCTGATGGCGATGAGATCGATGCCAGCCTTCTTGAAGCGGTCGGTCTCGGGGGCAAAGGTGCCGAGTTGCTCGATGCAGTGTGCGCAACCTTTGCCGAGGTAAAAAATAACAATAACCGGCCGGCCGGTATAATCTGCGAGAGTGTGCTTATTGCCCTGTCCATCGGTCAGCGCCCAGTCGGCTGCGGGCGAGGGGCTCCAGCGGAACGGGCCAAGCGTGTCGAGTGACGGTCGGTCGCCGACGTCGCCGACTGGCTTGTATTTGATGCGCCAATCCTCCGGCAGATCAAGTTTTTTGGCGACGGGAACCAGTCGCTGAAAGACGGCGCGTTCGATGTCGATATGTGCGGAAATTTCGCGCAGTTTTTTGAACTGCTCGACGGCTTCTTTTTCCTTGCCGCTGCGCCAGAGGATATCGACGTAGTTGGCCAGGGGCTGCACCTGGCCCTCGGCCCGGGCGGATTGGCTGGCAAGTTTTTCGGCCTCCTCTTTGTTGCCGACTTTCAGGTAAAGCTGCGACTTGTGCTCGCGCGACATCTTGCTGGCTTTACCAATTTGTTCTTTAAACTCGTCGGCGTCTTCGTTCGCTGCGGCTTGGTGGGCGAGGAGTTCGGCGCGGTACTGGTTGACGGTCTTGATTCGGCCATCAAATGGTTTCACGGCGTCTGCCTTGGCCTTTTTGGTTTCTTTGTCGTTCTTTTCCGCAGCGAGGGCGTCCTCCCCGGCCTTGGTCTCGGCTTCGAGTTTGATGTCCTCGAGGCGCTCCTTGAGTTCGTCGAGCTTGGCCAGGGTCTCTGCGCCTTTCTCCGCTTGGCCAAGCGCGTAATGCGCCGTGCCGACGGCGGCCAAGCGCTTGGCTTGTTCCTCCGGAATGATGGTGGGCTCGAGGTAAACGGTCAGCGATGAGCTTATAATCTCGTCCCACATTTCGTAGCGCAGCAGGGTGTCGATCAGGCGCATGCGGCCGTATCGGGCGCTGCCGCGCTTGCCGTACTCGGTGGGCTTGCCCGGCTTTTCCAAGGTGTTGTTTTTCGGGTGGCGCGGCAGCTCGATCATGTTGCGGGCGAGCAAGACGGCGTCGTTGGCGCGGCCAAGGTGGTTGAGGTTGCGCGTGAGCCACTCGTTATTGTGGGAGAAGTTGTGAATCTGATCCGGCAACACGCGGTCACGCATCATGTGGGCGTGATCCACGCGGGCGCTGGCCTCCTGCTGCCAGGCGGAGTCGTGGTAGCGCTTGAGCTTCGAGTAGATGTGGCCGGGCATGTGCCACATGTGCGCGATGCCGGGCGAGCCCTGCCCGCAACGGGCGGCGGAGGCGAGGGCGCGCTCTGCTTTTTCATTGTCCCAAAGATGGATGCGGAAGTGATGGCACGGGTGCATCGGCTCGACGTCGAGCACGTCCTCGATCAGCGCGGTGACGGCGCCGTGGCTGTGGATGGGCAAACCATCCCTAGCGCTCTGCCACATCCACACGGCGAGGAACGCCTTGGCCTCGATATCGTCCGGATACTCGAAGATGATCGACTCGAGGTCACGGATCATTTTTCGGCGGCGATCCTTTTTGGCTTTTTTGGTGTCGGCCCAGTAATTGACCTCGCTGTCGATCCAGAGTTGCTCGCGTTTGCCGGCCTTGTTCCGGCATTTTTTGGCCTCGGCGATGAAGTCCTTGGCGCGCTCGGCGTTGCCTCGGTTGGCGACGGTCATGCCCCAGTAGGCCATCGCGCAGTCGGGATCGAGCATCGCCGCCTGCCGGAAACTGCGCTCGGCCTCGAAGTACCAAAATCCGTGCAACTGGGCGACGCCCTGCGTGAAAAACAACTGCGCCTCCTGCACGGAAGTCGTAATAGGGAAGCGCACGCGCCCCATGCCCTTCATAAGATAGGCGCTTTGGCGCGGCCCCTCGTTGAAGGCTTCGCCGTGGTACGAATGTCCCTCGAGGACATTCTTTTCGCCTTCATCGGCCGACTCCTCAGCAAACGCCGGATTGGCCAAGCCGACGGCGGAAATCGCGGCAACAGCCCACAAACCACGAAAGTTCAGTTGTCTCAAATTCATAAAGACGGAGAGTTTTTCACCATCTCCCAGCGATGGCAAAGGATTTGTGACGCGGCTTGGCCTCAAAAATTCAATCGCATTTTGGCGCGAGTTGCTTACCGTGCGGCGTCCCGGTTTTCGCCGGTTTTCTTTGGGAAATGAAAATTACTTACAACTGGCTGAAGCGGTACGTTGACTTTGACTGGTCGCCCGACGAACTCGCCGAACGGCTGACGATGATCGGCCTCGAGGTCGAGAGAATCGAGAAAGTGTCCGGTGGTTTTGACGGCATCATGGTCGCCGAGGTGGTGTCGAAGGAGCCGCACCCGGATGCCGACCGGCTCTCGCTTTGCAAGGTGAACGACGGCTCGGGCGAGCGGCAGATCGTCTGCGGTGCGACGAATTTCGAGGTCGGCAGCAGGGTGCCGTTGGCGATGCCCGGCTGTGTGATGCCCAGCGAACCGGGCGCGAAGCCGTTCAAGATCAAGGTCGGCAAAATCCGCGGCGTCGAGTCATGCGGCATGATGTGTTCGTCGAAGGAACTGGGCCTCGCCGAGGACGCCGAAGGGCTGATGATTCTGCCGGAGGACGCGCAGGTCGGCCAGTCGTTCGCCGAACACTTGGGCCGCAGCGGCGACGATGTTGTTTACGATTTGGAAGTGACGCCGAACCGGCCGGACTGGAACAGCCTCATCGGCATCGCCCGCGAGGTCAGCGCGATCACCGGCAACCGGCTTCGACTGCCGGAGATCCCCGACTTGCCAGAGGGCGACGAGGATGCCTCGGCGCTGGTCGATGTGCGGCTCGACAATGCCGAGCACGGCCCGCGCTACAATGCGCGCGTCCTTCGCGGCGTGACGGTCGGCCCCAGCCCGGGCTGGCTGCGCGACACGCTCGAACGAGTCGGCATCCGCAGCATCAATAACGTCGTCGATGTCACAAACTACGTGATGCTCGAGACTGGCCAGCCGCTGCACGCGTTCGACTTCCATTTGCTCTCGAGGGCGGACGGCGCGGCCAATCCGGTGATCGTCGTGCGCGATGCCGCCGACGGCGAAAAATTCACCACGCTCGACGAGAAGGAACACGAGCTGACGAGCGGCGCGCTGTTGATCGCCGACGAAACCAAGGGCATCGCTCTCGCCGGCATCATGGGCGGGCTCAACAGCGAGATCGCCGCCGGCACCGAGGATGTGCTGATCGAGTGCGCCTATTTTCAGCCGCAAAACATCCGTGCCACGGCCAAGCGGCTGGGCATCAGCACCGATGCGTCGTACCGCTTCGAGCGCGGTTGTGACCCGAACTGCTGCGACTGGGTCAGCCAACGCGCCGCGCAACTCATCATCGAGACCGCCGGAGGCCGCTTGGCCAAGGGCTGCGTCGATACCTACCCGAATGCCGCCGTTTCGGCGGAGATTTCGCTGCGTTTTACCAAGACCGACGCGCTGCTTGGCATCGCGGTTTCTCCGGACGAACAGGTGGCCGCGCTCACCGGGCTTGGCCTCGAGGCGGTGTCCCGCGATGGCGACACGGCGGCAACATTTCGGATTCCCACTGCGCGAGTCGATCTCAAACGCGAAGTCGATTTGATCGAGGAGGTCGTTCGCATTTACGGCGTCGACAAAGTGCCGTCCACGCCGCCACGCGGTTGTGTCGGCAGCGATCCGTTCGACGCTACGCACGATGCGTTCGCGCAGATTCGCACGATCCTCACCGGGCTTGGCCTGTACGAGGCGCAGACGCAGACGCTAGTTTCCGGCGAGGCGGCGTCGTTGCTCGGCATCGCGCCGGTAGCGCTCGAGTACCCGCTAAGCAGCGAGCAGGGCAAGCTGCGGACGAGCCTGTTGCCCGGCTTGGCCAACGCGCTGCAGCACAACGCAAACCACGAAACAGCCGACGCGGCGCTGTTCGAGATCGGGCGTGTGTTTCGCGACGACGATGGCCAACCGGCGGAAGGCTGGGGGCTGGCGATCGGGCTGACTGGTCGGCGGTTTGCGCCGTTTCACGAGGGGGCTGAGCGCGATGCGGTGAATGAGTTTGCCGACCTCAAGGGGATCATCGAGGAGTTCGCCGGGCAGTTCGGCATGCGTGGCGTCAGCTACGAGCGGCACGACGATGCGAGCGAGTTTTTTGTCGAGTCGGGCAGCGTGAAGCTGGGCAACAAGCCGGCCGGGACGCTTGGCCAATTTTCGCCGCTGCTCGCCCGGCGGCACGACTTGAAGTACCCGGTTTTTTTCGCGGAGTTCGACCTTGGCCAAGTGCTGCAACACCGCACGACCAAGCGCAGCTTCAAGGCGCTGCCGGCGTTCCCCGGCACGCGGCGCGACATCGCGATGCTTGTGGCGGACGACACGACGCACGACGCCGTGCTGCAAAGCGTCCGCAAGGCCAAGCCGAAAAACCTCGAGTCGGTGGAGCTGTTCGACGTCTATCGAGGCGAAGGAGTCGAGGCTGGGCAGAAGAGCGTGGCGTACGCGTTTCATTACCGATCCACCGAGGGCACGCTGAAGGATAAGCAGGTTGACGCCGCGCACGAGAAAGTGATCGAGCAGCTGCGCGACGATCTCAGCGCCACGATTCGGGGCTGAACCGGGCGTTGACCTTGCCAACGACCGCGACCGCCTGTTAAATGTGCGGCGTGTTGCACCAGCAAACACTGGCCAAGCCGGCGAGCTTTTCTGGCATCGGCCTGCATAGCGGGAACAAGGTTTCGATGACCCTGTTGCCCGCTCCGCCGAATTCCGGGATCATCTTTCGTCGAGTGGATCTTGACAGCCGTGCGGAGATCCCGGCGCAGGTCGGGAATGTCGCCGAGACCGACCGTTCGACTACGCTGTCCAGGGGCAACGCCAAAGTGCAGACGGTGGAGCATGTGTTGGCTTCGCTGTGCGGTTTTGGGGTAACCAACGCCGTCATCGAGCTTGACTCGAGCGAACCGCCCGTGGCCGACGGTAGTGCGCGGCAGTTCTGTAAAATGATACGCGAGGCCGGCATTGAGGCGCAGGCAGAGCGCGTCGAGCCGATGCAAGTCACCGCGCCGATCGAGTACACGCACAACGGCACGGTGATATCAGCCTTCCCCCACGACGGCTTCAAAATCACTTGCACCAGCTCCGACAATGGCGGACGATTCACCCAGTTTTTTAGCGTCGAACTGACGCCCGAGACGTGGGAGATCGAGATTGCCCACGCGCGGACGTTTTGTTTTTACAAGGAGATCGAGTACCTCATCAAGAACGGCCTCATCCGCGGCGGTAGCCTAGAGAATGCCATCGTTATCCGCGACGACGCCGTGCTGACGGCCGAGCCGATGCGCTACCGCGAGGAGTTCGTGCGGCATAAGATACTGGACATCATCGGCGACTTGAGTCTCGTCGGTGCGCCGTTGCGCGGGCACATCGTCGCGGTCAAGCCGGGGCACGCCGCCAACTGCGGTCTGGCCAGGCGTATTCTGCAACAAGCCCGCCGCCCGCTGGTGGCCGCGCAAAGTTTTTCCCCGCCGGGCGACAAGCCGGTGAAGCAACCCACTCAACCCATACAACCTCAAGTGAGCGAAGAAATAACAGCCCCACTGGACTCCGAGCAGATCATGCAGATTCTGCCGCACCGCTACCCGTTCCTGATGGTGGACAGGGTGACGCGGATTGACGGCAACCAGATTACCGCGGAGAAAAATGTCACGATCAACGAGCCTTATTTTCAGGGGCATTTTCCCGGACATCCGATCATGCCCGGCGTGTTGCAACTCGAGGCGATGGCACAGGTGGCCGGCATCCTCACGCTCAAGCAGGCCGACAACGCAGGCAAGATCGCCTATTTCATGGCGGCTGAAAAAGTGAAGTGGCGCAAACCGGTCAAACCGGGGGATGTGCTGCAGATCGACATCGAGCTGCTTCGGGCCCGTGGCAAGGTCGCCAAGGCCAAGGGAGTTTGCACGGTGCGCGGCGAGGTGGTCAGCGAAGCCGAGATCACTTTCACCCTTGTGGGTAATTCATAACCGACCAGGCGCACGTCATGTCTGAGATTCATCCTACCGCAGTCATTCATCCCGGGGCCACTCTTGGCGGGGATTGTTTTGTTGGCCCGTATTGCGTCATCGGCGGGCACGTCACGATTGGCGAGGGAAATCGGCTTCACTCGCACGTTGTCATCGATGGCCACACCGAGATCGGCACCGGCAACGAGTTTTTCCCGTTCGCCTCCATTGGTCTCAAGACGCAGGATCTGAAATGGAAGGGCGGCACAACATGGACACGGATCGGCGACCGCAACACCTTCCGCGAAAACGTCACCGTGCACAGTGCCACCGGCGACGGCGAGGCGACGGTGATGGGTTCGGAGAACCACATTATGGCGTACAGCCACATTGCCCACAACGTGCTGCTGGGCGACCACGTTATTTTGTCCAATAACGCCACGCTGGCTGGCCACGTGATCGTCGAGGATCACGCGATCGTCGGCGGCTTGTCGGCGGTGCACCAGTTCTGTCGCTTGGGCAAAATGTCGATCATCGGCGGCTGCACAAAAGTGGTGAGCGACGTGGCGCCGTACATGATGGTGGACGGCAACCCGGCACGAACCCGCGCCGTGAACAAGGTGGGGTTGGAGCGCAACGGAGTAACAGCAGAGTCACAGGAGGCTCTGCGACGGGCGCATCGTTTTCTATTTCGCAAAGGCCTCACCGCAGCCAACGCAGTAGAAGCCATTCGTGCGGAGGTTCAAGCTTTGCCCGAGGTGGAGCACTTTATTGCTTTTGTCGAGGCTGGAGATCGGGGCATCACACGCTGAAGGACATTGTCTAACCAAAAAAACCGCCCCGTTTCCGAGGCGGTTATTTAAATGGTTGTCGGATGTGGCTTACTTGACCTTAGCGATATGCTTCGCTGGGTCTTTCTTGAATTTGCCGGCGCAGTTATTGCAGCAGAAGGCCACCGTGTAGGTTTTCTTCGGATTAATAGCTTTGCCACTCAGCGGGCACTTGTCGTTCACCGTCTTTCGGGCGACTTTCACCTTCTTGATGAGGTTGTCGGCGTCCTTCTCGAACTTGCCTTTGCAGTTATTGCAGCAGAAGCCGACGAGGTCGCCCTTGTAGTTGGCCGTGGCTTTGATTGGATCGCCGCTGAATGGGCACACGTCGTTGATAGGGGCGGCCTTGACTTTGGGAATGGAGGCACCCGGATTTTCGGTGAACTTGCCCAGACAATTGCCACAACAGAGGCCAACCGTGTATGTGGCGGCATCCTTGCTGACGGCCTTGCCGCTTAACGGGCATTTTGTGTTTACCGGCTCGGCGATGGTGCTGACCACGGCTATCAAACTCAGGCAACCCAAGAGGGTTCCGAGCCATTTCATTGATTTTGATGTCATAGTTCTGGTATTGTTTTGCCTATATTAATGGCGTTGAGCTGCACGCTACTCGTCGGTTTTCATGGCGTCAACACCAATATAAACCATTTTTTATTGCAAATTGATGAGCGAAAAGGATACATCTTTCCCCAGCAAAACGTCGTTAAATATTTGTAATGAAGTTTACCCAGACAATTACCAACGGCTCACCGGATGGACTGCAGAGACTGTGTGATGCGAGCCAGTCGGGGCTCGCGCTTTGTTTCCCCGGGGTCGGCTCGGCGTTTGCCCGGCAACACGACCCGACCTCCCTGATCATCGCGAAACAGGGGGTGACCCTGCTGGTGGATGTCGGCACGACCATTCCGCGTGTGCTCTCCTCACGCGGCATCGGCATCGGTGATTTTGACTACTATCACATCACTCACAGCCATGCCGACCACATCGGCGGCCTAGAAGAACTCCTGCTGTTCAGCCACTACGTCCTCAAAAAAACACCCCGGCTAATTCTCTCACGGGAATACAAGGAAACCCTTTGGGAACATTCCCTGCGGGGCGGCTGCGAGCACCACGAGAAAGGCAAGTTCCGCTTCGAGGATTTGGCAGAACTGATTTTCCCCAACCAGACCGCCAAGTCGCCGCGTGAGATTTACGAGTTAGAGGTTGGGGGAATCCGTCTGCTCATCTTCCGCACCGTGCACATCCCGACTGAGGGCGACAACTCCGGCTCGAAGTTTTGGTCCACCGGCTTGCTGATCGACGGCCGGGTCTTGTTTACGGCCGACACGCGGTTCGATCCGCTCATCTTCGAGCACCTGCCGATGGACAACGTGGACACCATTTTCCACGACTGCCAACTGTACGAGCCCAGCGTGGTTCATGCCTCCTACGATCAGTTGAAGACGCTCGACGCCGGGTTACGCTCGGGGATGCACCTCACCCACTACGGCGACACATTCCAGAAGTTCGACCCGTCGGCGGACGGCTTCGCCGGCTTCGCCCAGCCCTGGGCCATCTACCAGTAACCCCACTTGGCCAAGCGCTTGGCTGCAATATCGGGTTGGCTTTTCCGACGCGCAATGCGGGTTCAAGGCGCTCACGAGAGTGGCGGCGGTTTGAAAGGGCAGCTGCGCATGCTCTGGCGGCGGTTTGTTGGGCAGGGAGAGAGGGGAATCCGGCCGGGTTGATTTGCCTGAAGCTGGAAGATTATTTAACCATGAAAAGCGCGAAAGCGACGAAGAAATTGATCCTCGGCAGCTTCGGGCCAAGCGCTTGGATTCCCTACAGGAATTCCTGAAGTGGCTTAACGGCGTAGCCGTTTTTTTTCAGCGCTGCGATGCCTTCCGCGGCGGCTTTGGCGCTGCCCATTGTGGTCATAATCGGGGTATTCGTGTACACGGCGGTGGTGCGGATTTTGATTTCGTCCGCACGCGGTGTCTGGCCGGAGGGAGTGTTGATGACGAGATGAATCTCGTTGTTTTTTAGCAAATCCAGCGTGTTGGGGCGACCCTCGGCCAACTTTGGAACGCTCTCAACCTCGAGGCCAGCCTCGGTGAGCACGGCGGCGGTGCCGGTGGTGGAGCTGAGTTTGAAGCCAAGGTCGGCGAAGCGCTTGGCCAAGTCGGCGACTTCTGTCTTGTGGGCGTCGCTGACGCTGATGAACACCCGCCCCTCGAGTGGCAACGAGCTGCCGGAAGCCATCTGCGACTTGGCGTATGCGGTGCCGAGATCGGTATCGATGCCCATCACTTCGCCGGTTGATTTCATCTCGGGAGACAGCAAAATATCCTGCCCTTGAAAGCGATTGAAAGGAAAGACCGACTCTTTCACCGCCCAGTAGTCCGGGATGAGTTCCTCGGTGAAGCCAAGCTCCTTTAGCGTCCTGCCGGTCATCACCTTGGCCGCCAGCTTGGCCAATGGCCTGCCAATCGCCTTGCTCACGAATGGCACGGTGCGGGAGGCGCGCGGGTTGACTTCGAGCACGTAAACTATGCCGTCCTTGATGGCGTACTGCACGTTCATCAGGCCGGTCACCTTTAGCTCACGGGCCATGGCGTCGGAGTAACGGCGCATGGTGTCCATAAGCTCGGCTGAGAGCGTGTGCGGCGGGAGCACCATCGTGGCGTCGCCGGAGTGCACGCCGGCAAACTCCACGTGCTCGAGCATCGCACCGATAACCACGGTGGCGTCGGCGGGGTCGTCGTGAAGGCCAACGTCGGCGATGCAATCTACGTCCACCTCGATGGCATCCTCGAGAAATTTATCCACCAGCACCGGGCGCTCCGGCGAGGCCTCGACAGCGGTGCGCATGTAGTGGCGCAGCTCGTCGTCGGAGTAAACGATCTGCATCGCGCGGCCTCCGAGAACGAAGGATGGCCGCACGAGAACGGGGTAGCTCAGCTTGGCTGATGCCTCGAGCGCCTCGGCCACGTTGGTGGCCAGGCCGTTGGGAGGTTGAGGGATCTCGAGCGCATGCAGCATTTCGGCGAACATCTCACGATCCTCGGCACGCTCGATGCTCTGCGGCGAAGTGCCGATGATGTTGACGCCGTTGGCCTGCAGATCCAGCGCGAGGTTGAGCGGTGTCTGCCCGCCGAACTGCGCGATCGCGCCCCAGCATTTCTCACGGTGATAAATGTGCAGCACGTCCTCGAGCGTCAGCGGTTCGAAGAAAAGTTTGTCGCTGGTGTCGTAGTCGGTGGAGACAGTTTCCGGGTTGGAGTTGACCATGAGCGACTCGAGGCCCTCCTCCTTCAAAGCGAAGGCGGCGTGTACGCAGCAGTAGTCGAACTCGATGCCTTGGCCGATTCGGTTCGGTCCGCCGCCCAGGATCATCACTTTCCTGGTGTCGCTTGGCCGCACCTCGTCATCGCCCTGGTCGTAGGACGAGTAGTAGTACGGCGTGTACGCCTCGAACTCCGCCGCGCAGGTGTCCACCAGCCTGAATCCCGGCACGACGCCAAGCGCATTGCGCTCGGCCCGCACTTCGCTTTCGGTGCGTTGGGTGAGGTGGGCAATCTGCCGGTCGGAGAACCCGAGCGACTTGGCTTTGGCTAACAAATCCTTGTCCATCTTCAAAAAGCCCGACGCGTGCCGGACAAAACTCCGGCAAAGTAATCCACAAACCTGGGGGAGTGTCGAGCGAATCCAGACACAAACCGGAAATGCGTGCGAAAAAGTAAGCCGTGAGCGGTTTCAGTCTGGGATAAGGATTAATATTTATTCTGACAATCTGCGTTCATCCGTGTCCTGTTCTTTGGTGTGTGTTCGTGTCTTTCGTCGTTCGGGATAAATTTCTGGCTCTCAGTTGTTTTAATTCGAGAAATCCGTATCTTAGGGGTTAGCGGCTTTTATTGAACGTTTTTGGTTGAGTTCAATCGAAGTCTGACGAAGATTGCGATTGAAGTTAGCCAACAGGAAGCATGAAAAATAAAATAGTAGTAACGATTTTTAGCACCAGCCTACTGGTCGGCATGGTGGCAAACTCTCCGGCTTGGGCGGCCGAGCCTTCGGAGGCACTCAAGCTGGCCCAGCAGCTCAACCAAGCGTTTGTCGAGGTGGCAGAGAGCGTTTCTCAGTCGGTCGTCATAGTGCGAGTGGCCAACAAGCCGCAGGTTCTCGGGGGAGGTGGCAACCCGAATGGCAACAGCCCGTTTTTCGACCAGTTGCCGGAGGAATACCGTAAGTTTTTTGAGCGCCAACAGGAGCAGCGTGAGGAGCAACCTCGCCGGTCACGGCCTCGTGGGCCGCTTTTCGACGGGCAGGGTTCAGGGCTGGTCTATCGCGAGGACGGGGTCATTCTCACCAACCGCCACGTTGTCGAGAACGCCGAAAAGGTGCAGATCGTTTTTAGGGATGGCAAGGAGTACGATGGCGAGGTGCTCGGGGTCGATCGCGAGTCGGACATCGCAGTGGTGAAGATTGATGCCACTGGGTTGACTGCCGCGAAGATGGGTGACTCGGACAAGACCAAGGTTGGTGAGTTCGCCATCGCAGTCGGCTCGCCGTACGAGCTGGATTACAGTGTCACCGTCGGCCACGTGAGCGCCAAGGGTCGGCGCGTGTTCTCGGACCAGATGATGTTCGACCAGGATTTCATCCAGACTGATGCTAGCATCAACCCCGGCAACAGCGGCGGCCCGTTGGTCAATATTTACGGCGAGGTAATCGGGATCAACACTCTCATACGCGGCATGAATACCGGTATCGGGTTTGCCGTTCCGGTGAATTTGGCCAAGCGCGTTGCCGATATGCTGATCGATGACGGTAAAGTGACCCGCGCCTGGCTCGGCGTGAACATAACAACGCTGCGTGAGGATGCCGACTACCGTGACTTGGCCGTCGGCGTCGAGGATGGCGTGGTCGTTCGGCGGTTTGTCTCCGGAGGTCCGGCGGAAAACTCCGATCTCGAGTTGGCCGATGTCATCACAACAGTCGATGGCAACAGGGTAAAGTCGGCCGACGAGCTCAAGCGCGAACTTCGGCTCAAGAAAGCCGGCGATCCGGTGACCCTTGGCCTCATGCGAAATGGTAAGGCCAGGGAAATCGAGGTCGAGACAGGGGCGTTCCCCGAGGAGTTCACAGCAGTGAGCCGCATGCGCCGGTCCGAGCGCAAGCCAGAAGCCGACACTAATGCCAAGCTGCTGGGCATGACCGTGCAAAACATCAACGAAGACTTAGCCAAGCGTTTCGAGGTCGAGGTCGAACAGGGTGTGATTGTCACCGCGATCGAAAACGACAGCATTGCTGCCGGGAAGGGCATCTCGCTCGGCGACATTGTGACACGGATCAACAGTACGCCGGTTGACTCGGTCGTATCATTCAAGGCCGCGCTCGAGGGGGAGGATTTAAAGAAAGGCGTCATCGTGCATCTCACGAGTGAAGGCAGCCAACGCTTCGAGGTGCTCAAGCAGTACGATTGAGTTTCAAGGTTGAAGTTTCAAACAGTACACTGAGCAGACTTCAAGCTTGAAGCTCTGCCGCCCCTTCGGAGCTTCCGCTTTGCCCAAGAGTGCCGTCGCTTGAAACTGAAAACTTGAAACTCCTATCAATTTTTCCGAACGCGCCAAGCGGCTATCGCGCCAGAGATGGCGCCGGAGAGGTGGCCTTCCCATGAGACGTTTTCCTTCATACTGCTGTTGAGCAGCGGCGGGAGGACATCCAGGAGAATCCCCCCATAAAAGATCAAGACCACCGAGCTGACCACAGCCGAGCGCCAGCTTCGCAAGAACACTGATACGAAAATCAGGAACGTCACCAGCCCGAAAATAACAATGCTTGCACCGATGTGGTTTGAGTCGGGTCGACCGATCAGCCACGTGCCCAGGCCGCCCAGGAACCAGACGATGCAGAGGGAGCGCCACGGCTTGTAGTTGCTGTTGGCGAACAGCAACCCGAGCAGCACGATCAACGGTGCGGCGTTGGCGAGGTAATGATCACGGCTGCCGTGTAGCGCGGGCGCGAAGAGCATTCCGTCAAGACCACCAAGCGATCGCGGTTCGATACCAAGCTGTTTCGTGAGCGAATCGCCGGTGAGCCAATCGACAAGCAGCATCACGCCGAGGCACAGTACAATAAAAAAAGCCCTCGCGAATCCGCCGGCAACACTGTTTTTGTTCGTGCTCATTTATGCCGGACCGGGGTCGGTGAACCGGTGGATGAGGCGCCGGTCGCGCTTGGACGGGCGGCCCGTTTTTTTGTGGCCGGAGTCGTCGGTGTTGTGCTTTGCCAGACGCAGTTTTTCCAACTCTGCCGGGGGCGTTTTGTCCTCGGAAAAGTCGGCTACGAGCTTGGCCCCGACACGCCGCCCGGTGAGGCCAACGACCTTGAGCGTGCGTGTAATAGGGCTTTGGCGGACGCTGACCGTGTCGCCCACACGAAGGGGCTTGGCGGCCTTGGCCAGGGAGTCGTTGAGGTGGACCTTGCCAGTGCGGCAGGCTTCCGTTGCCTGGCTGCGCGTCTTGAAAAGGCGCACGGCGAACAACCATTTGTCCATCCGCATTTCTTCCGCCTCGTTCATTGTGGATCAGCCAAGCGCTTGGCCAAGCGCGTCAGAGCATGCCCATCTCGGCGACTTGTGCGACGTCCTTGTCGCCCCGGCCGGAGAGGTTGACGATGATGATTTGGTCGGCACTCATCCCCGGCGCGGCCTTGATGACCTCGGCGATGGCGTGGCTCGACTCGAGAGCGGGGATGATGCCCTCGAGTTTAGCCAGTTTCTGGAACGCCGCCAGCGCCTCGGTGTCGGTCGCGTAGGTGTATTTGACGCGATCCGCGTTACGCAGCCAGGCGTGCTCCGGGCCGACGGCGGCGTAGTCAAGCCCGGCGGAGACGCTGTGCGTGAGTTGAATCTGGCCGTCCTCGTCCTGCAGGACGAACGAGCGCGTGCCCTGCAGCACGCCGAGTTTGCCGCCCTGGAATCGAGCGGCGTGTTTGCCTTCGATGATGCCCTCGCCACCCGCCTCGACACCGGTCATCGCCACCGCCTTGTCGTCGAGGAACGGGTAAAACAGGCCGATCGCGTTAGAGCCGCCGCCGACGCAGGCGATGAGGTGATCCGGTAGTCGTTTCTCCTGCTCGAGAATCTGACGGCGTGCCTCGTCGCCGATCACGCGCTGGAAGTTGCGCACCATCATCGGGTACGGGTGCGCGCCGTAGGCGGTGCCGAGAATGTAGTGTGTGCCCCGGACGTTCGTCACCCAGTCGCGCATCGCCTCGTTGACCGCCTCCTTGAGCGTCTTTTGACCGGCTTCGACCGACACGACTTTCGCACCGAGCATGCGCATGCGAAAGACGTTCAGCGACTGCCGCTTGCAATCGACTGACCCCATGTAGATGACGCACTCCAGGCCGAACATCGCGGCGACGGTGGCGGTGGCGACGCCATGCTGTCCCGCGCCGGTCTCGGCGATGATTCGCGTTTTTCCCATGCGCTTGGCCAGCAGGATCTGCCCCATCGCGTTGTTGATCTTGTGCGCGCCGGTGTGCAGCAGGTCTTCGCGCTTGAGGTAGATTTTTGCGCCGCCGAGCTCCCGGGTGAGCCTCTCAGCG
>Ga0209091_10001649_pt1 | contig 19438 bp, 21 predicted proteins | sample ArcticOcean_MG_C_6_FD_187438 | JGI IMG/M metagenome (GOLD analysis project Ga0209091, IMG submission 187438) | Marine microbial communities from western Arctic Ocean - ArcticOcean_MG_CB8_128 (SPAdes) (version 2) | ecosystem: Environmental > Aquatic > Marine > Oceanic | place: Arctic Ocean...
CCTACAAAATAAATTATACCTGCGGCTACGGAATGCGGTGTATTTTCTGGCATTATATTATTTTTTTCGGTTTTAATAGCAATAAATTGGCATAGTTTAGTATAACGTGCTGAAATATTAAGCTTACTACAATATCTTTCAATGAAAGATATTGGATTTGTATCATGAAATACTAATTTATCATTATTGTTCATGTCTACCTCTAGTTCGTTTATAATAATCATAGCATTCTTACAACCTTTTGTTGCGCTGGCAGTATCTAAATTGAATATTTTAGATATTTCTTTTGCTGTTCTTGGATAGTTATGAATTTTACAAGATATATAAATTGAGGCGGCTATAATTCCATCACGATTAAGTCCTCTAAATGTTTTCTTTTCCGATATACTTTTATGATGTCTTAATGCCTCGTCTATAATCATTTTTGGTATTCCATGGTTATTTGCCATGATTGTAATTCTCTGAAATTCATCATATTGTGATTTTTCTTTATACGGCATAGATTGCCATTCAGTATAACGACGAATTTTTCGCATTTCGTAACTTGAATTTGATTCGCATACCACCTTACATCCATAAGAAGATTCTTTCAATAGAGGGTTAATAGGGATACCACATCTTGTCGGATCTTTACCATTAGAATCTTCAGCACCATAATATCTCCATTCAGCACTGTTATCTAATATATCTTTATACAATATACCACAATAAATATTGCTACATATTTGTAAACCTTCGTCAGATAAACAAATATGACTTTTGCACATATCACAATTTGTGCGACAAGTATTTGAACTATATACACACTCTAACTTGTTTGGATTAAGTTCTTTATCAAATAACAACCACAAGTCTTTTTTATTTTGTTGTCTTTTTATTTTTTTTGTTGAATCCATTTAAATAATGAATAGTTATAATATTAGTTTTAATTCAATTTAATTATATATAAATATGAATAACGATATTTATTTAGAATATTTTAATACAATATTTATAGATGACCTAATACATAATTCGTGTAATGAAATATTTGATATTGAATATTGTAATACCTGTACGCGTGAACTAAATATAATATTTAGTGATAATCTATCATATGATGCAAGTATGTGCACTGAATTAGCTAAATACTATATTAAAATAGCTAATTTATGGCATACAACCATAACTACATTAAATCCTGTATTTAATGATAATAATTTGTTTTTATGTGAGGTCAAATATAATAATAATAGTAAATACAAAAAATATTTATCTACATTTTACAAATATTTTACAAATAATCCTAAACCTGATAACGTCGAATATTTTAGAGATATAAAACTAACTGAATGTTCGTTTAAAAAAAATAACTTAAAATTATCGTTAATTGACTCTAACGAGTTATTAATAAAAAAATACGCGGAAGACTTGAAATCTTTAATTAATAATTTAAATAGTAATAAATCTAAATTACTAAATATAGTAAATAGTATTTTTCATATTGATGATAATAAAATGAGTATTAATAAAGATATAACATTCGATAAATTAAATGATGTCATTTTAGAAACAAGAAACATAATAATATTATTGTATTCTACATATAACAAGGATTATGAAATATTAATAAAAACTTATAATATTGTTTTAAGAATATGCGAAATAGACAATTGTATAAATAATACACATAAATAATTATTTTCTCACGTTATATTATAATGGTTAAAACAAGAACACAAGCTAAAAAATCTTATTCAAGAAAACGCTCTATGAAACGGTCGTATAGCCGCCACATGAAGAAGTCTTTATGCAAAGGAATTGGTCGTGCTCGCTGCGCTTCAATGAAGGAATGCAAATATGTTAATGGCAAAAAACGCCGCTACTGTCGCAAAGGCAAAGGACAATCGGTTAGATCGCGTCGCCAGGTTCTTAAATTGTCGGATGTTTTCAGAATGTAAATTTACAATTTTTCTTGTATTTTTTTCATCAAATCGTTATTATAAATTAAACTACCGCTAGGTTTATAAGTATTAATTGACTTGTATTCTTTGGTCAAATCTATGGATTCATTTTTATTTGTTAATAACAATGTATTATTATTGTCTTTTTTTTTAATCAATACACCAGAACCATTCACTTCTACACCCGTATCTTTTTTAATTTTGTCTCTTACATAATCTGGTATCCAATGGTTCCATGAAATGAAAAGTAAATTAGGGTGCGTATAAGAGATCTTGAATTCGTTGTCTTTTAGTTTATCTATTATATATGCTATACACGAGCCCACATCATATTTAGGTATCCCTATTAATATTTCTGGTACTATATACCAACAGCATTGACTATTGTTTTTTTGTTTAGCAGTTGTTTTAATGCGGGTATGTATACGCTGTAAAATTTTGTTGTATGATATTAGCGTGTTTTGGTCTGTCCGTTTAATAGTATCATATAAATCATCTATGTTAATTTTATTATCAAAGCAATCGTTAAACAATATATTACTATTCATAATATAATTTTATATAAAATTTAAAAGTAATTTACATAATAAGTTATGACTATTAAATATTTGGTTTTATCGGGAGGAGGACCGAATGGTTTGTATCAATTAGGTGCTATTAAAAAATTATCCGAATCTTATATTTCTATAAATAATATAGAGCATATATGTGGCACATCGATAGGTACATTTATTGCAATATTATTATGTCTTAAGATTGAGTTGACTGATATTGAAATTTATTGTATAAACAAACCTTGGATTAAAAGTTTTGTAAAATACACAAATGATATATTAGAAATAGACAAAGAAAAGGGTTTTATAAAACATGAATTTATAAAAGATGCTTTAGAAAGCTTTTATAAATCAAAAGATATAGATATTAACATAACATTCAAAGATTTTTATAAAATATGTAACATAAAATTATCATTTTATTGTATTAAATTGAGCGATTTTAGCATACATGAATTATCGCATGAAACCACCCCTGATATGCCTGTTATATTAGGTTGTCTTGCGAGTTGTTCAATACCTCCTATTTTTGGTCCAATAGAATACGATGGTGAATATTATATAGATGGATGTTTTGTTAATAATCATCCAATAAATTCTTGTTTATCTAAAGGTTACGATGAAGATGATATTTTTGGATTACAAACAACACATATTAAAAATGGATATAATTTATCAGAAACTGATACATTTCCACATTATTTAATCAATATTTTAGGAAATATATTAATGAAAGCGAAGACGGATAATAAACAAAAAAAAATTAAACATAATTTTAATTTTAACACGTATTATGAAACAAGTGATTTTAGTTTGTGGAATAATTTTGCAAATGACATAGAATTTCGTAGAAAAATGATTAAAGAAGGATATGAACAAACTGAAGAAATGTTGAAACATTTATAGTGATGTTTTAACAAACTCTTCCAATGTCTCAAATTTAGGTTTGGCATCATACTGAACAATTGATCCGTTATTAGTTAATTTAATTGTAGGATAACTCTCAACCTCGAACTGTTTTGCTGTACCTTCGTCTTTATCACAATCAATCTCAATAAATTCAATTTTTTTACCATTAACAATTTCATCCTTGTATGCATGCTTGAATTTGTCCCATTCGGGTCTTGCTTTTTTACAGTAAGGGCACCATTCGGTATAAAAGTAATATATTTTAGCAGATTGGTCAACTTTTACCAACTCTTTATTGGCGTTATGTTTTACGTCACCGGTTTTTTTTTTTATTTTTGGCACACCATACTTTTTGTATGCAAAATAAGCGGATGTTAATGCAACTACACCAATAATAAATATATTTCTAATATTTTTTTTATCATTAATCAATGATAAATATAAACTTTTTGGTTTTAATACCGAACCTAATTTCATTATATTATATTATATTGAACATATAATAAATTTGCTTAAATAAACCTATTTATTATATTTATGATTATAAGGACATATGAGAATAATTTAATTAATATTAATTTAAAAGATTTTACTTCTGATTTTGATATATACAAACGTATACTCTACCTTAAATTTAATATTAAATTTCTATCGTCTACATCAAAAATAAAGTTCTAAATACTATATATATAGCTAAATGAAGGATCTGCGTTCAAAAAAGACGAAAACTCGTACTTTTAAAAAAAAGGAATTTAACAGTGGCGATGGTATGGTAACATCTATTTGGGGTCCAAGTTATTGGCATATTTTACACACGATGAGTTTTAATTATCCTGTTAATCCAACTTGTGAAGATATAAAAAATCATAGAAATATGATATTAAATTTAAAAAACATTTTACCTTGTAAATATTGTAGAATAAACTTGGTTAAAAACTTTAAGAGATTACCTTTAAGATATTGTGATTTAAAAAATCGTGAAAGTTTTTCAAGATATGTTTATGATTTACACGATTTAGTTAACAATATGTTAAACAAAAAAACTGGATTAACATATGAAGATGTTAGGGAACGTTATGAAAATTTTAGATCTAGATGCACAAATGATGAAATTAGTAAAAAAATATTTAAATTAAATAAAACTGCTAAAACTGCTAAAAGAAGAAAAGAAAAAGGATGTACGGAACCTTTGGTTGGTAAAAAAGCTAAATGTGTTTTAAAAATAATACCACAAGAAACTAAATGTAATACATTTCAAGTTGATCAAAAATGTATAAAAAAACGTTTTACATCCCAAACTGACTAAAATCAGCTAATACCGCTCTAGGTAAATATTTATTATTATTAGAATTATAGTTAGGAACTTTTTTACATTCAAATGCAGGTTCAGGACATCTTCCACAAGGGGGACAAGGTTGGCATTTACCCTTTGGTAATGTTTCATCTTCCTCATATTCATCATCGTCTTGATCTACGTAAACATATTGCTTTGTGTTAACTGGTGGAAACGTGCTTGTTTTTAAAACATAACGATGACCTAATCCTTGAGTATTTTGTACGGGATTGGATTGAAAAATATCGTAAGGATTATACGTTTCTTCTTTCGCCCTCTCATTCATCTTACCCCTTATTTTCTTCCTCATTTTCTTCCTCACATCCTTCCTTTTCTTCCTCCCTTCCTTCTTGTCGTATAACCCTTCTCTTTTAAGATAACTATTATTCATGATAAAACTACAAATTAATATAAATATAAATAATAGTAGTAAACACATCATTTTATTACTTATCATTATAATCTATATACGGAAAAAATTTAAATACTATGAATTAAATTAATGTAAACAATGAAGCATGTATTGAGTTCATATTATATTGATAATAACAATGTAGAGATTGGGGTAGATGAGGCGGGAAGGGGTCCATTATTTGGAAGATTATATACTGGGGGGGTTGTATTACCTAAAAACAATTCTTTTAATCACGAATTAATGTGTGATAGTAAAAAAATTAAAAGTTATAAAAAACTTGAAGAATTATCCAACTATATAAAAAAGAACGCAATTTCGTGGAACGTGAATTATGAAGAAAACAATACTATTGATGCAATAAATATTCGTCAAGCAGTGTTAAAATCTATGCAAACATCTGCAAAAAATATTTTACAAGATATGGATATTTCAAATAATACTCTTATATTAGTAGACGGAAATGATTTTAAACCTTTGGTATATTACCACAATAATGAATTGGTGCCAATTAATTATGTATGTATAAAAGGTGGCGATAATACTTATACTGCGATAGCTGCGGCATCAATATTGGCAAAATACGAAAGAGACAAATATATACTTGAATTGTGTAATCAGTATCCACTATTAGACGAGTATTACGGATTAAAAAGTAATAAAGGTTATGGTACAAAAAAACATTTAGATGGAATAAAACAGCACGGTATCACAAAATGGCATCGCAGGTCTTATGGAATATGTAAATCATTTGATACTATTATTAATATAAATTGAATAAAGTTTAAGTATTATAGATTTATAAATATAAATATGAAGGTGATTATTTTTGACACAGAAACCACGGGATTGCCACCATTTCGCGTCGCTCCTTGTAATAACACCGCGCACGAATGGCCTTATATTGTTCAAATAAGTTTTATTATTTACGATACTTCGTTAAACAAATTAATGACAACCTATGATGCTATAGTAAAAGTTCCAATTGACGTAGATATTCCGGGGGAATGTACAAACATACATGGCATCACAAAAGAAATTAGTTTAAAGCAAGGATACGAAATATGCGATGTTTTAAATATATTCAAAACCGCATTTGAAAATTGTGATATTATTGTTGCTCACAATATAAAATTTGATTTAAATATGATTTTGGTAGAAACATTGAGAAATAAAATTAACGTTGAATGCTTACTTACTAAAAAAAGGTATTGTACCATGTTATCTTCTAAAGAATTATGCAATATTAAGGTAGTAGGTAAAAGCGGTAAGCCATATATTAAATATCCTTCATTGAAAGAGTTGCATAATAAGTTATTTGAAATAATACCTAAAAATTTGCATAATTCTTATATTGATACAATTATTTGCTTGCGTTGTTATTATTATTTAATATATAATTATGATTTATGCGATCATAATTGTAATTTCAATGCTTTGTATAAAAAATTTTGTGTATAATATAAAATGAATAGTTGTATATTATATTTAATTACTGTTTCTATTTTATGGTGAATTTCACCTGTTTTATATAAAAAAGCAGGTATTTATTACAAAGATAAGAATAAATTAGAAGCTCTTAAATATCTATTATGCGGATTTTCAATAGGTTCATTGGGCACCTTAATTTTCGTATTGTCAACTACAAAGTGTAAGAGTCTTTCGAAAAATGTAACATATACAAATGCCATAACGATTATTTTAACAACCATTATAAGTAAATTAATTTATAATGAAGTAATCACTACAAAAAAATGGGGAGGTATTGGATTAATACTCTTAGGTATGTATTTTATTTAAATGATTTCGTCTACGAGTCCCATATTTTTACACGTAATGGAATCTAACCATATATCAGTAGTTAGCAGGTTTTCTAATGTATTTAATTCTAGCTTTGTATTATTTAAATATATGTATTTTACATTATTCATAAAAAAACCTAGGTTGTTTATTTCAGTCTTCATTTCATTTAACTTACCCGATGTACTACTTGATAATTGATGAATTAAAATAGCGGAATGTTTAGTCATGTATTTTTTTTTACCTGAAACAGCAATCAGAGATGCGGCGGATGCCGCAAAACCATCCACATATGTATACACAGGCGTATCTAAATTCATTATTGTATCGCACACATAAAATGTATGCATTAATGACCCACCGCCACTCTGAATGTGCAGACTTATATGAGGTTCATATGATGGATAAAGTATTTTATTGTGTTTTGCTTTAATATCTAATTCATTAAGGCTATTTGTTAATTGTAAACAACTTTCTTCATTGACAGTACCATAAAAATAAATAGAAAAAGGGTTCACATCATTATCAGGTGTTCCATCTTGTCTGTCATGCCCCGTATTGTCATCGTCTTCGTTTGTTGTCCCTGCTATGGTTTTTTGCGACATTAAAAGTGGGGTATATGCTGTCATTTTAGCAACATTTCTTCTTGTAATAAAAGGACCTTTTAATGAATTACTAAATAAAGGGACGAAAAATAATTTTAAAAAGGGTAAAATTCTCATATAATATATTGATTATATTAAAATTTATGCTGAGCACATCTCACAAGGTTCATTATTTTCTGTAGTTGTTTTTGGTTGAACCGTAAATTGTTGCGGTTGATGTCTAGGTTTCCTTCTTAGGTAATAAATTCCAGATTTTAATCCTTGATCCCAACTGTAAAAATGCATTGATGTTAGTATCTTGTAATTAGGCTCTTCTACCCACAAATTAAGACTTTGACTTTGACAAACATACACGCCACGGTCTTTTGACATATTGATTAGATGTTTCATAGGAATTTCCCACACTATTTTATACTTATCTTTAATATGCTGTGATAGTCCGTCAATATACTGAACACTTCCTTTATTTGCAATAATATTTTGCTTCAAATCATCGCTCCATAAACCCAAATCAATTAATTCACGAATCAGGTGCTTATTAATAATAATAAATTCACCCGCCATTGTTCTACGTGTGTAAATATTGCTTGTAAATGGTTCGAAACATTCATTATTTCCAAGAATTTGAGATGTTGAAGCAGTCGGCATCGGCGCCACAAGTAAAGAATTTCTAACACCATTTTTAACAACTTGCTTTCTCAGTTTATCCCAATCATATCGCTTTGAAGGTGAAACATTCCATAAATCAAACTGAAATTTACCGTTTGACAAAGGCGATCCATCAAACGTTTCATATCGCCCATGTTTTTTAGACAATTCCATGCTTTCTTCCATTGCGGCATGATATATGGTTTCAAATATATTTTTGTTAATTTCTTTAGCTTGTTCGCTTGTGTATGCAAGGTCCATCAATACAAACGCGTCCGCCAATCCCTGCACGCCTATTCCAATAGGACGATGTCTAAAATTACTTTTGCGCGTTTTTTCTGTTGGATAATAATTAATATCTATAATTTTATTTAGATTTCGTGTAACAACCTTTGTTACGTGATGTAGTTTATCATAATTAAATGATTTGTCTAAATTGATAAACATTGACAGTGCTATGCTTGCCAAATTACAAACCGCGGTTTCGTCTTTATCACTATATTCTATTATTTCTACACAAAGATTCGAACTCTTAATTGTACCAACGTTTTGTTGATTAGATTTCTTATTCGCGGCATCTTTGTATAATAGATAAGGAGTTCCGGTTTCCATTTGTGCATCTAATATTTTAAACCAAAGGTCTCTGGCATTTATTGTTTTAATTGCTTTTCCTTCGTTCTCGCATTCAATATAATATTTATTATAATCGTCTCCATATAATTCACATAAATTTGGACAAGAACTAGGACAAAACAACGACCATGACTTGTTCTCTTTTACACGTTCCATAAATAGATCTGGAATCCATAATCCATAAAATAAATCACGTGCTCTTGCGTTTTCATCTCCTGTATTTTTCTTTAAATCCAACCAAACTTCGATATCAGCATGATCAGGAGATAGATATATAGCAAATGAACCATTTCGTTTAGATCCTCCTTGATCCACATATCGAGCGGTTTCATTGAAATTTCTTAACATTGGTACTATACCGCTACTGATACCATTGGTTCCATGAATGTGCGAACCTGTAGCTCTTATATTATGTATATGTAATCCAATACCGCCAGCGTATTTTGAAATTAACGCACAATCTTTCAATGTATTATAAATACCTTCAATACTATCTTCCTCCATTGCAATTAAATAACAAGAACTTAACTGTGGTCGAGGTGTTCCAGCATTAAATAGTGTCGGTGTGGCATGAGTAAAATATTTCTGCGACATTAAATCATATGTTTCCTTCACCGCATCTAAATTGTCACCGTGTAAACAAACTGCCACTCTCATCCACATATGTTGTGGTCGTTCAACAACAACCTTATTAACAGTCATCAAATATGCCCTTTCAAGTGTTTTGAATCCAAAATAATCTATCTCATAATCTCGTGTATAGTCTATCATAGCATCGTATTTGTCTTTGTGCAAACAAGTGTTCTTATATAAATCTTCTGATATAAGAGGTTTTATTTTATTACTTTGCTTGTCATAAAAATTATAAAGACAATTAACAACATCATAAAAACTATCCTTGGTATTTTTATGATTATTAGAAACCACAATACGACTTGCCAATACGCCGTAATCAGGATGATCTGTTATTTGGTTAGCACAATGCTGTGCGGTTAGTTCGTCGATTATTTTGGTCTCAATACCATCATATAATTGTTCAATAATTCGCATGACAAGAGATGTATAGTTTAACTTAATATATACTTCCTCGCCTAATTGTTTAACGCGTTTCAATATTTTATCAAAAGATATCTCTTCCTTACTGCCATCACGTTTGGTAACATGCATTTGTTCGTCTATCATTGTAATAAGTATATCTATAATATAAATTTTAAATGGTTAAAATTATATTATAATTAGTATTATATATATGAATATGAATAAAAATAACAAAATAGCGTTAGCAACTATGGCTATACTTTCTTTTGGAACAGTTTTATGTTTTTTAGGTTTTAAAATGCCCGTGCAAAAAGAAATTAAAAAGAATTAAATAACATATAATAATATTTTGGAACTAATATTATAAATAGTAAATGATAACTACAATGTATAATAGTCATTAATTTATATTTTTTACGAAAGTTTAACGAAAAATTTATAAAATTAACAACTAATCCTAGCATTAGAAAATTTAATATTATTTTCCATGAAATATTATTCATTAATAAAGATGCGAATAATATGAGAGCTAAATAATCTAAAATGGTATATATATCTATTATATACCATTTATATCTTCTTGAATGGTGTATAACAGATGTTAATCCTAAAACTACATGTGAAAGTGTTATATCTAATGGAATATAGTATAAGCTATCAAACCTTGTATTAATATTATCCAAGATGTTATATAACAATAGTTCGGGATAATATTCATATTATATATCATTATTTATAATTAATGGTTTTGTTTTAGGTACAGCGGTTTTCTTTTTTACAACCTTTTTTGCTTTTCTTTCTACCCATGTTTTATCTATCCTTTCTTTTTCAATAATATTCCAAATATCCGCAATTTCTACAACTGCCTTATTAAACCATTGTTTATTTCTTAGAACCAAAACACAACTAACTTGTTCTAATTTCCAATAAATATTTTGGATCCAATCGTAGCCTTCATAGTCTTTTAGAAGCAACATATCTTCTTCCCATCCCTTAAAATATCTTTCACCACAAGCAAATTCAGGATAATAGTAATACGATTTTTGATCTTTAACAAAATGTAGTATTACACCTTTGTGATGTCCACTCTCGGAACGATGGAAAATACCATCTTCTATAAATCTATTATAATTATCATATTCTATAAACTTAGTTTCAAGAAAATCACAGTAATTTAAATCACAAACTTCCATTTGTAATTGCATCTGGATCCAGTATTCGTCTTTTGGAATACCTGTAATTGGTCGTGACTTAGGATTCTTTATCTCAAGCATTCTACCAAATAGTTTAGATGTGTCATTGACAATAATACCGTCCGGCGATGCACCAAGAAATTTATATTCGCTATGTTGTATACAACCAAAATCTTCTACTGTTGTGCTGTAATAATATTCGTAATACATAACAGATAAAGGTTCATAACGTACACCCAAATGCATAGGACTATCTAAATTAACAATTTGATTGCTTTTCGTTGTAAATTCTGCGCATTTTTCACATATAATTTCGTTTTTTTTTGATTGTGTACCAAAAATTTTATACGCATTACTTGCGGTAATTAAATCATATCTAAAACGATACCATTCTTCTGTGCGTTGTTCGGGTTGTGGTTTTTCTTTAATTTCATTAATTTTTTTTTCTATCTTACATACATTCGGGATATTTACCGAACGATTATTTTTAAATGAACGTTTAGGCATATAATATAAGTAGTATATCGATAACGCGTTATCGATATGTTTAATTATATAATTGCGACATATTTCATCTACCTCATCAATATCAAAATAAATTTTAATAGTTGATATCATATTTTTTTCAAACGTATATTTATAAATATTAATTAAATTATCTTCAAAATGTCTAACTATAAGGTCTAAAATGTAGTTTTTCAATATAGTATTATATTGACGCATGATATTAATATATATTAAACTCTTTAATCGTTATCAATTTATTGTTTTTTATCACTTTTATTCTTAATGGTTTTAGGTCTATTTTTGGGTGCTAGCGATTTTAATGCGGATGTTTTCTTCTCGTTATTTTTGATTGTATGTTTTCTTGAATTGTTGTTGAATACCAAATTTGGTATATTTTTAATTGTACCAGTATTTTTATCATAGTTAATATCCTTTACTTTTTGTAATTGTTTTTTATTTAATGACTCATGCAATAATTTAATTAATTCATTTTTTTCATTAGAATTCATATCATGAGTTTCTGAATAGTTTTCAACAAACTCGTTTAATTTACCTAATTTCATTGTTCTATTTAATTTACTCCAAGGCAACGTCTCTGTATGTAATTTATCCTGTTTAATAAGGTCATCTAAATTTGTGAAATTATGTTTTGTTTTATAATCAATGATTGTGGAATTTTCAGGACTTAAAAGCATCGTTTTATATTTTATGTTTTTAAGTTCTATACATTCGTCAGTCATATATAAATTATAAAATTAAATTTAACTTGTTTTATTTAATCTATTTCTTCTATTTTTGGACCATCAGTTTCCGTATCTTTTGTAGGGGTGGGTGTAGCACCCATACCCGCAGCACCCATACCCGCAGCACCCATACCCGCTGTTTGCATCTTTTGTATAATACTTGATATTTTTGTTTGAAATTCTTTTTCTTTTTCTTCATAAACAGATATTTCAATTTCTGTGTTATTACTTAACCACTTAATACCTTCGTTACAAATGTCGTTAATAAAATCTTTGTCTTCATCAGATAATTTATCTTGAATACTGTCGTCTGATAACATACCCTTAGTTTGAAATATTAGATTCTCATAACTATTTCTAGCTTCTATCACAAGTTTATTGTTTTCATCCTCTGTTTTGTATTTTTCAGCATCATTTACCATTCGTTCAATTTCCTCATCGCTTAAACGACCTTTATCATTTGTGATTTGTATCTTATGTTCTTTTCCTGTACTCTTTTCAACTGCGCCAACACTCAATATTCCATTACTATCTATATCGTATGATACTTCTATTTGTGGACGACCACGAGGCATGGGAGGAATACCGTCAAGTATAAATTCACCTAATTTATTATTATCTTTTGTCATTGCACGTTCTCCCTCAAACACTTGGATCTGAACACCTGGTTGATTATCAGCATAAGTAGAAAATGTTTGCGATTTTTTACAGGGTATAGAATGATTTCTCTCGATAAGAGTTGTCATAATACCACCAGCAGTCTCTAAACCTAACGAAAGTGGTGCTACATCCAATAAAAGAAGATCTTTAAGTGCTTCCGATTTGTTGTTACCACTTAAAATGGCGGCCTGAACCGTAGCACCGTATGCTACCGCCTCGTCTGGATTAATTGATTTACATAATTCTTTCCCATTAAAAAAATCTGATAACATATCTTGAATCTTTGGAATTCTCGTGGAACCACCAACCAAAACAACCTCTCCTACTTGACTTTTTGACATTCCAGCATCTTTTAATACCTTTTCAACTGGACTTAGACATTTTCTAAAATAATCCATATTCATATCCTCAAAACGCGCTCTTGTTATAGTAGAATTAAAATCTAATCCTTCGTGTAAAGAGTCTATCTCAATGTGGGCCTGTGTGGAAGACGATAATGTACGCTTGGCTCGTTCACATGCCGTGCGCAGTCTTCTTAATGCACGTTGATTGTTACCAATATCCATACGATTTTTCTTTTTAAACTCTTGTTTAAAATGTTCTACCATCCGATTATCAAAATCTTCTCCACCTAAATGTGTATCGCCCGCGGTAGCCTTAACTTCGAATATACCTTCGTCAATCGTTAATAAAGAAACATCGAATGTTCCACCACCCAAATCAAAAATTAGCACATTGTGTTCTTCACTTTTTTTATCTAAACCATACGCTATGGCTGCTGCTGTAGGTTCGTTAATTATTCTTAATATATTCAATCCTGCTATTACACCCGCATCCTTGGTTGCTTGTCGTTGAGCATCGTTAAAATATGCTGGAACAGTTACAACCGCATTATTTACCGTCTGACCTAAATAAACTTCTGCAATTTCTTTCATCTTAGTTAATATGACCGACGAAATCTCTTCTGCACTAAAGGTTTTTAGTTCGTTTTTATAGTTAACTTTTATTAAAGGTTTATCTGTTTTATCTGGTTCTACAGTAAAAGGCCATAGTTTTATATCATCTTTTATAACAGTATCTGAAAACTTCCTACCTATTAAACGTTTCGCATCAAAAATAGTATTAGAAGGATTCATTGCTGCTTGATTTTTGGCAGCATCACCTATCAATCGTTCGTTATCATTATAAGCTACATATGAAGGAGTTGTTCTATTGCCTTGATCATTGGCTATAATCTCAACTCTATCGTTTTGCCAAATACCTACACAAGAATAAGTGGTTCCTAAATCAATTCCTACTGCTAGTTCACTCATTTAGCAGTTAATAATATTAAATCTTTAATTTATTTTAATTTAAATATTTAATATGAAAAAAATAACAATTAAAGGATACAATACAATTAAAAAAGTTATACCAGAACAATATGATGGTACTAGAAAAGAAATAAAAAAATTAGAACTAGACGACTATATGTTTGTGCATAGTAAACAAATAGAATTTGTGAACTCTTTATATCTTAATATAGAAACGCAAAATAATAAAATAACACAACAAAATATCAATAAAAAACTAAATAGTTATAAACAGCAGGATATTAAAAACAAAATTTATGGAGAGAATTTTTTTATATCTTTAGAACAAACATTACAAAAACTTGTAGAATCTAAGATGAAATGTGTATATTGTAATTCAAAAATATTTTTAATTTATGAAAATATACGCGAGAGTTATCAATGGACATTGGATAGAATCGATAATAATATGGGACATAATACTGATAATGTTGTAATTAGTTGTTTAAAATGTAATCTTGAACGAAGAAATCAAAACATGAATAAATTCATGTTTACAAAAAAATTAAATATTAAAAAAGTTAATTAATTAACAATACTTAAAAACTAAAAAATAATAACTTTTAAATGTCTGGATATGTTACACAGAATGATTTATTATTAAAAAATCTAAAGGATTTTTATAAACTAAATAACAGAATAGATAAAATGTTAAATGTAATAAATGGTGAATCAAGAATTTCTTTGCGTATAGTTGATTGGTTTGTAACTAATTATGCAAAAGAAAAATATGTAGTATATACAATAGACAATAATACGCGATTAAAGGTTTACGATAGTTATAAACTAAATTTAAAAGCCTATTCTAAGAAAAGATTTGATCCATTTTGCAGATGGGATAGAATAACCATACCATATAAAGATGAAACACATATTCAAACTACAATTGGTCAATTAAATTTTTTTAAATGGGCAATAGAAAACAATATATTAGATTATATACGAAATAATTATGATATAATTGAAAAAGACATGAATAGTAGAAATAGTACGTCCAGAAGTATTAAAGGATGTAAAGATAAAAAAACAAGAAAAAAACGCGAAGAATTATCTATTCATGCTGTCAAAAGTATAAAAAAAGAATCTATAGATATTATTGTTAAATTTGATTAATATTTAAATATTTAAATACTAATTAAAACAAATGGGTTTAGACCAATCCCTAATACAATACGCCAGTTTTGAAGATATTAAAAAAACTACTGAAAAAAATTACATACTTATAAATACACTACCACCTACTGAACAGAACTGTTTAATCGATAACACCGTATCTATTAACAATGAAGTTACTTGTGTGGAGCAAGCAATTAAAAATAAATCAATTATCATCATTTATGGATATAATACAAATGATTTAACTATTTATAAAAAATATAAACAAATACGACAAGATTTACGTCATAAAAATGTTTTCATATATGCCGGTGGTATGTTTGAATGGTTGTTGTTGCAAGATATATATAGTAAAGATGAATTTACAACCACCGATAACGAACTTGATATTCTTAAATATAAATCTAGTAGTGATATTAATAAACTTTTAATAAAAAATTGAATGAATTCTTATTAAAGTTTAATTATGTAATATAACAGTATGGATCTATCGCAAACAAAATTAACTTACACAGAATGGAATGGTATCGAAATGCCTGTTTCTAAACAGGAATTTAATATATTAAATTTAATTACAAAAGGATATCATAATATTAATTTAGTATATAACGAACTATCTTCTTTATTGACCATTTTGAAACTAGAAGATAAAGAATTTCAATGTTATTTATATGATAAATTTATCAAAGAACTTATTGATGATGTAATTAGAAAATATAATATTGATTATACGCATACACATACACATGATATGGTTAAAAAAAAATTAAAGAAGGCGGATGAAATTAGGATTGAATCGTGTAAAAGAATGATTCATAATAAAAAACTTATATTTGAATTTGTGTTGCTTGATATTATAAAAAATATTTTCAAATCGAAACAAAACAGAATGTATTATTATTATACGTTGGTACAATTAAAAACATTAAATGTAACTAATATTAATATCTATTTCTTAAATTACGTGAATTATATTATAGATTTATTTGCAGGAGATATTCCTATTGAAAAATTGGTTGAAAATGCAGACGCTATTATTGAAAAAAATGAATATATATATAAATATCAAGATATACAATTGTATGATCACCAGAAAGAATTGTTTACAATTATAAAAAAACCTAATCCTAAACTTATTTTGTATAAGGCACCAACAGGAACAGGGAAAACCATGAGTCCTATAGGTATTTCGGAAAATTATAAGGTGATATTTGTGTGTGCAGCAAGACACGTTGGAATTGCTCTTGCAAAAGCAGCTATTTCTATTAACAAAAAAATTGCCTTTAGTTTTGGTTGTAGTGATATTGAGGATGTTAAATTACATTATTTTGCGGTATCGTCCTGCACAAGAGACAAACGAAACGGAACCATTAGAAAAGTAGACAATTTATCTGGCGAAAAAGTAGAAATTATTATCTCAGATATTAAATCTTATCCTTCTGCAATGAACTATATGTTGGCATTTAATGAACCCGAAAACATTGTGCTTTATTGGGATGAACCAACCATCAGTCTAGACTATGAATCTCATGAACTTCATTCGTTTATTAAAAATAATTGGAAAATAAATGTAATTCCAAACGTGGTTTTATCTTCAGCAACATTTCCAAATGAAAATGAAATACATGAATGTATTGAAGATTTTAAAAATAAATTTGACGAATATACATCTATATTTACAATCACAAGTCATGATTATAAGAAAACCATACCAATCCTAAATAAATATAACTTGGTAGAATTACCACACAATATTTGTAACAATTATGAAGAACTACAAGACTCGTTAGATTATTGCTGCAATAATCTAACTACATTGCGTTATATGGACATTACATCTATAATTAGATTTTCAATATTTCTAAAAGATAATTTATATATTAAAGAGAGATATTCTATCAGAAATTACTTTGAAACTGTAAATAATGTTACAATCTCTAATATTAAATTATGGTATTTAGATCTTCTCAAGAATATATCAAAAGAAGCATTTGAAGACGTCAAAACAATTGAACGCAAACCGACCTATAATAGCACAATTAATATCACAACGAGCGATTCTTATACCTTAACCGATGGTCCAACTATTTATATGGTTGACGATGTTATAAAAATAGCTAAATATTGCTTACAAATTGCTAAAATTCCTCCTGCTGTAATTAAAGACATTCAAAAAAACATAGACTATAATAACAGTCTAAGTAAAAAAATTACACAATTGGAAAAGAATTTTGATGATGGAACTAAAAAAGATCAAGAGAAAGAAAAGAAAATCAGCGACGGTAGAATAGACGAATCAATGAAACTTTTGTTGAAGGAAATCACTGTTTTACGCGGTATGATTAAAAATGTTGAACTTCCGGAATATTTCATCCCTAATAAGAAATTACATTCATATAAGTGGAGATATGAATTGAAATCTAATATGTTTACATCAGATATACAAAGTAAAACGGTTGAAAAAATAATGATGCTCAGCGATGTATCTGACATTTGGAAACTACTACTCTTGATGGGAATAGGAGTGTTTACTAGTCATGAAAATAAAAATTATACAGAAATTATGAAAGAACTTACCGAACAGCAAAAGTTGTTTATGATTATATCATCTACAGACTATATTTATGGAACTAATTATCAATTCTGTCATGGATATATTGGAAAAGACCTTGCTAATTTAACGCAGGAAAAAACGATTCAAGCACTTGGGCGGATAGGCAGGAGTAAATTGCAACAAACTTATACGGTACGCTTTAGGGACGACCATTTGATTAAAAAAGTTTTTATGCCTACCGATTATAAACCAGAAGTAAATAATATTAATAAATTATTTATTTCATATTAATAAATTATTTATTTCATATTAATAATTTAATTGTGAGAATGGTGTATTATCAGGTGCCATATCTCCATTTTCTTCATCGCTGTAGTAATCACTGAGTTCTCCATAATTATATAGAGTAGGTAATTCTGTAATACTACGTCTTAGTTGCCGCCGTCTACTACTATGAATGATTTCAGAACTAATATTAGTTGTAGTTTCAATCGTATTTGAATGAGGCATATTTGAATGTGTCGCACGCAATATATTCCAAATATATCCTAAACTTTCACGGTCATTGATTATAGAATTTTGTATCCTGATAGGTTCTTGTACCATCTCAATTGCGTATTCTTGTTTAACTGATTCACGACATAGAGGACACGTTGAACTGCGTGTATTCCAATCATTAAAACAATTAGAACAGATAGAATGATTACAATTGTAGTATTTAACATCATTATTGAATAATTCATAACAACAAGGACATTCTTTTTTGAAAATACTTCTATAAAAATGTTGAATTTTTTTGATAGCGTCTTGTTTAATTAAATATGATATTCTATCGCTATTACCTCTTGAATTATAAAATATACATTCAGGTTTAGAATACATGTAATCAGGAATAATTGTGAGAATTACAAAATTACTACTAAATTTTTTATTGATTTTATCAACTGAATTTAATAAAATGCAACCATTCTCACATTTTAATCTATGATTACTTAAATTAAAATTAAGATTAATTAAGGGTTTAATCATCGAAAGCATTTGAGTAATGGTTTGATAACTATCGATATCATAATGTTTTACTTGTCCTGTATTCATTAGTTTACAACAAAATCTTGTCATTGAAGGCAAATATGGTCTAGGCCAATTTTCCATTCACTTTAATATTAATATAAATTAATAATATTAATCTAATTCAATTTATAATCCCGCTTTACCTTGTTTTAAATACAATGCTACAAGGAAAGAACCTAATCCCATTACATAAACATGTATCCAATGCGGAGGGCACTTTTTAATTCCTAATTTGTTTACTAATTTACAATGTTCTGAATGTGGAAAGAATCCCCAAAAAATCGCATTAGCTAAAAAAAATAATATCATTAAATTTGCATCCATAATTATATTATAAAGATATATAATTATATTCCGTGATATATAA
>Ga0209091_10001654_pt1 | contig 19415 bp, 17 predicted proteins | sample ArcticOcean_MG_C_6_FD_187438 | JGI IMG/M metagenome (GOLD analysis project Ga0209091, IMG submission 187438) | Marine microbial communities from western Arctic Ocean - ArcticOcean_MG_CB8_128 (SPAdes) (version 2) | ecosystem: Environmental > Aquatic > Marine > Oceanic | place: Arctic Ocean...
AAAGAAAGACCTGAATTAAAATTTAAGCCAGTTGCAGTTGCAGGTAGCTCTGAAAATAGAGGTGTTGTCACCACATGCAACTACATAGCTAGAAAATTTGGTATACGCTCAGCAATGCCTTCTGTGATTGCAAAAAGGCTATGTCCTGAGATAATTTTTTTACCTGTAAATATGGAAAAATATAGAGCTATCTCTAAAGAAACACATAAAATTTATAAATGTTACACAAAAATTATTGAACCAATATCACTTGACGAGGCCTATCTAGACGTTACCGACTCTGAATATTGTCAAGGCGACCCAGAAGAAATGGCACGACAAATAAGACAAAAGATTTTTGAAGATTTAGGGATTACTGCTTCAGCCGGGATTTCTTCTAATAAATTTTTAGCAAAAATTGCTAGTGACTGGAATAAGCCTAATGGTCAATTTTCTATCCCTGATAAAGATATTCAAAACTTTATATTAAAAGTAAATATTAGGAAAATATATGGGGTAGGAGAAAAAACTGAAATTGTATTAAATAAACATAGGATTCAGACATGTAGTGATTTACAAAAATTGAGCAAAGAAAGCCTTATAAAATTACTAGGTAAATATGGCTGTACATTATATTCATTATCAAGAGGTATAGATAACAGATTAGTTGAAGATGATAAGATTAGTAAAAGTTTAAGTGTAGAAGACACTTATGTGAAAGATTTAACTAACTATGATCAGGCTGCTAATGAGTTAAATAAGTTATACTTAGAACTTAAAAAAAGACTTGGTAAAGAAATACATAAAGATAGACTTATCAAATCATGTTTCATCAAGGTAAAGTTCAATGATTTTAAATTAATCACTATGCAGACATCAAATCAAAAAACTGACCATCTTGTTTATTTAAACCTTTTAGAGAAAACTCTTTTAACTAATAAGAAATCAATACGGCTTTTAGGTATAGGGGTGCAGTTTGATAATCGCCCACTTAATCAACTAAATCTTGATATCTCATAAATTATACTAGTAATAATGTTAATTTTTTCTTATGATGGTTGAATACTGAATTTTGGGGGACATATGAAATTCGAAACGATTGCAATCCACGGAGGATACTCTCCGGAAGCTACAACAAACGCAGTGGCTGTACCTATATATCAAACAGCATCTTACTCGTTTAGAGACTCACAACATGGGGCTGATTTATTTGACCTCAAAGAAGCTGGAAATATTTATACTAGAATAATGAACCCTACCTCTGATGTTCTTGAAAAACGTGTGGCAGCAATGGAAGGTGGTATAGGAGCACTAGCTCTAGCATCTGGTTCTGCTGCAACAACATATGCAATCATGACAATCTGTGAAGCTGGAGATAATATTGTTAGTACAAGCACTTTATATGGCGGAACATATACTTTATTTGCTCATCAGTTACCTCGTTTTGGAGTAGATGTTAGATTTGGAGCGCATGATAAAATTGATGATATGGAAAAGTTAATTGACTCAAAAACAAAAGCTATATTTTGTGAATCAATAGGTAATCCAGCTGCAAATGTTGTGGATGTTCCAAAAATGGCTAAAATGGCACATAAGCATGGCATACCATTAATTGTAGATAATACTGTTCCTTCTCCATATTTGTTTAGACCTATCGAGCATGGTGCGGACATTGTTGTTCATTCTCTTACAAAATACATGGGTGGACATGGTACGACAATAGGTGGAATTATAGTTGACTCAGGAAAATTTCCCTGGGCTAAACACAAAAAAAGATTTAGTAGACTAAATACACCGGATCCATCTTATCATGGTGTGGTGTACACAGAAGCGCTAGGAGACTCAGCTTTTATAGGAGCAGCAAGAGTTGTTCCATTAAGAAATATGGGTGCGTGTATATCACCATTCAATAGTTTTTTAATACTTCAAGGTATTGAAAGTTTAGCAGTGAGAATGGATAGACATTGCGAGAATGCAGTCGAGGTTGCAAACTTTCTAATGAAACATCCTGATGTAACTTGGGTAAATTACCCTGGTATTGCAAGTAGCCCAGACTATGAATTAGTTAAAAAACTAATGGGCGGCAAGGCATCTAGTGTTTTAAGTTTTGGAATTAAAGGCGGAAAAAGTAATGGGTCTAAATTTATAGACAATCTAGATCTTATTGTTAGGTTAGTAAATATTGGTGATGCAAAATCTTTAGCGTGTCATCCTGCATCTACTACGCATAGACAATTATCACCTGAAGAACTTAAAGAAGCTGGAGTGCCTGAAGACTTAGTGAGACTATCTATCGGTATAGAAAATTCCGAAGATATTATCAATGATATTAGTCAAGCTCTTGATGGTGTATTTGGAAAAACTAAAAATAAAAAATAATTTATTTATTTTTTAATATAGATTTCATTGCCTAGCTCTTTAAATTCTTTGGATTTTTCGTCCATTCCGAAGTCAACAGCTACTTTTATATTCTCTATGCCTTTATTGTTAGCATAGTCTCTAATATCTTGGGTTATTTTCATTGAACAGAAATGTGGTCCACACATTGAACAAAAATGAGCAACTTTTGCGCTTTCTTGAGGTAAAGTTTCATCATGAAATTCTTTAGATTTATAAGGGTCTAGTCCTAGATTAAATTGATCTTCCCATCTAAATTCAAACCTAGCCTTAGATAGGGCATCATCGCGATACTGAGCAGATGGGTGTTGGTTGGCTAAGTCAGCAGCATGTGCGGCAATCTTATATGCAATTAAACCGTCCTTCACATCATCTTTATTTGGCAATCCCAAATGTTCTTTTGGAGTGACATAACACAATAGAGCTGTTCCATATGAACCAATATTGGCAGCGCCAATAGCTGATGTAATATGGTCATATCCAGGAGCAATATCAGTTACAAGAGGACCTAATGTGTAAAAAGGTGCTTCATTACATAATTCTTCTTCTAAGACAACATTTTCCTTAATCATGTGAAGGGGGATATGTCCAGGTCCCTCTATCATCACCTGTACGTCATGCTTCCAAGCTTTTTTAGTTAATTCACCGAGTGTCTTTAATTCAGAGAACTGTGCATCATCATTAGCGTCAGCTATGCTTCCAGGTCTCAAACCATCTCCTAAAGAAAAAGAGACATCGTATTTTTTCATAATTTCACAGATATCATCATAATTTGTATACAAGAAATTTTCTTTATGATGAGTTAGGCACCACTTAGAAATAATCGACCCACCTCTAGAAACAATACCTGTTAATCTATTCATAGTTTTTGGTATGTAACTCAAAAGTACGCCAGCATGAATAGTAAAGTAGTCAACACCTTGCTCAGCTTGCTGAATCAATATTTCTCTAAAAATGTCATAACTTAAATCTTCTGGTTTTCCATTAACCTTTTCTAAAGCTTCATATATAGGAACTGTTCCTATAGGGACAGGAGAGTTTCTAATGATCTGCTCTCTAGTTTCATATAAATTTTTCCCAGTAGATAAATCCATTACTGTATCTGCTCCCCATCTAACGGACCATAATAACTTATCAAGCTCTTCACTAATATCAGACTTTACTGGAGAATTACCAATATTAGCATTTACTTTAGTTAAAAAATTTTTCCCGATAATCATTGGTTCTATTTCTGGGTGATTAATATTACATGGTATAATCGCTCTTCCTTCGGCAACTTCTTTTCTAACAAACTCTGGAGTGATTTTATTATTATGATTAGCAATATTTCTAAAGATATTTTCTCTAATAGATACATATTCCATTTCTGAAGTAATAATCCCTTTTTTTGCATAATGCATTTGAGTGATGTTTCTGTTTTTAGCTTTTCTAGCAATCTTGGTTATTTCATACTGAGCATTATCAAAACTCTTTTTTAAATTGTCCAGATAACTTCTTTCGTACTGGATACTATCATCTCTATCAGCAATCCATGGCGACCTTGTTTTTTTGAGTCCCAAAGATACGTCAATTTTATATTCTGGGTCAGTATAAGGACCCGTTGTATCATAGACGTATATTGGCCCATTAATTTGAGTAGTATCGTTAAGCTTTGTAGGTGTTTGCTTAATCATTCTTGAGGGAACACGAATATCTGGAGTAGAGCCACCTATATAGTGTTTTTCTGAAGCAGGAAAATTATTTGAGTATTCGTTTATATCAATTTTTTTATCATTCATATGATTGACCAGCTTATGTTAATTGCTTAGCTTTTGACTTATAATGTAACAATACTAAACTTACCAATGAAATGAAAGTAGATAATACCGATACAATAAATATGGTAGAAAATCATATCAGGTCTCTGAATGTTATTGATAATAATGTCTTGAATGTTCTTAAATTAATCCCTAGAAAATTATTTACTCCTAAAGCTTATATAAATTTTTCACATGTAGATATAAATATCCCTATTGGTAATAATCAACATATGCTGATGCCATCTATTGAGGCAAAATTACTGCAAGCATTAAACATACAATTAAACGAAGATATTCTTGTGATAGGTTCTGGCACAGGGTATCTATCCTCATGTGCTTCATTGTTGGGAAATAAGGTTCACTCAATTGATATAGATAATCATTTAGTGGAAGTGTCTAAAAAAAATTCAAATCAAAATTTTTTGAAAGGAAATATTCTATATGAATGTCTAGATTTAATGAGTAATCTTTCAATTATTAGAAAATATAATATTATCATCCTTACGAGTAGTATTGATGATTTAAGCCTTATAACAGATCATATGTCCAATCAGTCTCGCGCGTTTATATTTTTTGGTAAGAAGACAGCCCCAGTAAAAACAGGGTTCCTAATTAAAAAATCAAAAACATCTGGTTTATCTCAGGAATATATAGCTGAGACCGATGTTAGTCACCTTATTGTAGAAAAAAATGATTGAAAAAAATGTATTAGAAATTAGTAAGATATTAAATGATGCGAGTATTACTCCCACCATTCTTGATGTGAGGGAAAAATGGGAATATGATATATGTCATATAGAAAACTCAGTTCATATTCCGATGGGTCAAATTACTGAAAAGAAAGATGATTTAAGTCATAATGATATGATTATAGTGGTTTGTCACCATGGAGTTAGAAGTAGAATGGTTGCTAAATATTTGGATGCCAATGGGTTTACCAATATAATTAATTTAAGAGGAGGCGTTGATGCTTGGTCAAATGAAGTTGACCCATCTATGACCAAATATGTTTAGTTTTAGATTTTTCATAATAATGTTAGTAATTACATTGTCACCTATTGCATATTCAGCAGATATCCTTGATATATATAATAGAGCTCTAAAATTTAATAATGATTTGAAAATTATTTCTAATAATAATGAAATTTCAAAAGAAAAGTATAATCAAACATCATCATCTTTATTTCCTGAAATAGGGATCAGTGCAAGTACACAAGAAATTAATACTAATAAGTATGATGGTTCTGGAACAATAGGAGACTATGCAAGCGAAACTGCTACACTAAAAATAACTCAGCCTCTTTTACGTATTTATTTTTTTGATGAACTTAACAAAGCTGAAGCGAATATAAATAAATCTCAAATAGAGATATCAAATTATAAAAGAAATTTGATTATCAAATCTGCAGAACTATATTTCTCATTAATTAATTCTAACAATAAATATAAGGCAGAATTAATAAAAAATGAAATTATGTCGTTGAAATATGATAATGCAGAAAAGCTATTCTCAAATGGATATATCACAGATATTGAGTTAAACAAACATGAGAATAATTTTAATATTGCAAGTATAGAACTAGATGTATCTTTGAATGAATTAGAGTTAGTTAGGCAAGATATCTATATCTTTACTGGTAGAGAAGCTCTGGATATACATGAGCTAGATACTATAACTGATATACCATTTACAAATTATGAAACAAAGTTACTAATATCTAAAGCAATTACATCGTTTGATAGTATAAAGCTAGCTCTTCTAGATGTTGATATTTCTAAGCATGAAATGAAGTCTAATAGATCGCAACACTACCCTACTGTTGACTTAATAGCGACATATGACTATTCGGATACAAGTAGTGGATCAAGACTAGGAAGAACGACAAGAGAATCAAATACAATAGGATTAACAGTAAACTTTCCAATCTATCAGGGTGGATATCAAAGTTCAAAAGTAGAAGAGTCTCGGTATAAATATGAAAATGCTAAAGTGAGTTTAGATCAACTAAGAAGATCTATTAAGAGAGATATAACTGATAAAGTAAATAATCATAATCTATTAAAGAAGCTTATAGTTGCTAATAAGAACAGGTATGAAGATGCCAATCTTGATTTTATAACTACTAGAAATGGCTTGCAGTCAGGACTATACACTAACGTTGAATTAAAAGATTCTGAATATAAGCTTACTATTGCTAAACATGAATTAATATCAAATACTCTAAAATATCTCTTAACGGATCTTGAGTTAAAAAAATATTCGTCAGAATTAAGCATTGAAAGTATTAAAGATATAAACCAAATTCTCATTTGGTAAGTCTCATAATTAAATGTTTAAATATAATTTATTTCTATACCTGTTAACTCCTTACTTAATACTAAAAGTCATATTTGGTGCTATTAGAAGAAAAAGTGGCATTACTTTTATCCTGCAAAGGCTTGGACTTATGAGGCCAAAATTAAACAGAGAAACAATATGGATTCATGCATCGTCTATCGGTGAAACTAAAATTGCATTATCATTACATGCAAAACTTATGCTTATTTATCCTGAAACATTATTTTTTATAACCACCACAACATCCTCGTCGAAATCTTTAATCATAGAGTCCGAAAAATTAAAACATTATTACTTGCCGTTAGACTGGCAAATGACTATTAAACGGTTCATTGCTTTAATTAAGCCCAGAGTTTGTATAATAATTGAAACAGAAATATGGCCTAATTTAATAAATATATGCAAAAATAATAAAATTCCAATTACGATTATTAATGGTCGTCTTTCAAGTAAGACTTTGAAGGCTAACAAGTTAATAAAGAATATATATGAGTTGGTTCTTCCAAAAATTAATCTAATAATGTGTAAATCAGAATTAGAAAAAGAAAATTTTATAAATCTTGGTGGATCTAATTTAAATATAGAGGTTACTGGTAATATAAAGTTTTCGCAATACAATACTATTGCCACTAAAGACAATATAATCAATAAAAAATATGTTTTAGCTGTATCTACTCAACCAGATGAAGAAAGGCAAATTATTACAGAATGGTTGAAGGCTCATGAAAAAAAAGTACTCCTTGTTGTAGCGCCTAGGCATCCAGAAAGGTTAGGAGATATTTTATCTGACCTGCCGCTAGATAGAATAGAGATTGCTATTAGAAGTAAAAATGAAAGAATTAGAAATTCTACACAAATTTACATAGCTGATACAATTGGTGAAATAGAAGGTTTGATAGAACATTGTGAGTTCGTTTTTGTAGGAGGATCATTAGTTGATCATGGAGGGCATAATTTTCTTGAAGCAGCTTCTTATGGGAAAACTATTATTGTGGGCCCATATATGTATAACTTTATAACTGAGACAGAAGAATTTCTAAAGAAAAATGCAATGATTATGATTAAGAATTCAAGTAGCTTGAAACATGTATTTGAAAGACTACTGAAGTCTAGACAAAGAAGGGAGTTATTTGGTACAAATGCTAAAAAAATTATGGAATCAAAAAAAGATATAATTAATAATTATTGTAAATCTATTCAGGCATTAATTGTTGAAAAATAACTCGAAAGAAATGTTTCATAGTCAAAACGAAGATATTTTTTATTTTTAATTAATGACCTCTGAAGTCTATGTAAATTTGATTTCCTATCCTGCTCCACTAAATGTCTTCTGAATGACTTGTCAAAATCTAATATCCAGATTTTTAAATTACTGCTATCAAGAGGATCCTCAGAAACCATAATATTGTTTATATTTAAATCACCATGATAAACACCTAACATATGCATTTTTGCAACCTTTATTCCAATCTGTTTGAAAAGCTCTGGTCTTTCATAATTTAAAGATGCGCCTTCCTCATAATTTTTTGGTTGTTGAATAAGTAATTCATTTAGAGTTATAGCAGGGATTGCTTCTGTAACTAAGTTAGCCTTATATGAAATTCCACTATATGTAACCCACCCAATCAATGGCTTGCAAGTATTAAAACTATACTTATGCAGGTAATTTAATATTTCAAATTCTCTATAGGAGCGTGTGCTCTTAATATCATTATATAAGTACCAGTCATTCAGAAAAGCCATCATTCCTTTTCGAAAATAGTGCTTCTTAACCCATTTCCCATCATTGATCCATTCTACATTCTGGCTTTCATTTGTTAGAAATACATCGTTAGAAAATAATTCTTCTATATTAATTCCTACATCTTTATCATAGAATATTATCTTATTATCAATTTTTTTAGTTATTATACTCAAATTATGTCTCAGGCTATTAATTCGTTAAAATCGATCTGCATCATAAGATTATCATCTATTGGTGATATTACGCATATGATTCCAATAATAAAAACTTTACAAGTACACTCCCCTATGACAAATATTACATGGATTATAGGAAAAACAGAATACCAATTAGTTAAAAATATTAAGAATATAGAGTTTATTGTAATTAATAAAAGAAAATTTATTGAAACTATCATAGTACTTTTAAAGCTAAGGAAAAGAAAATATTTTGATGTCTTACTGCATATGCAAGTATCTTTAAGATCAAATTTAATGACTTTATTTATAAAAGCTACACGCAAGATTGGTTTTGATAGGAGTAAATCAAAAAATTTTCATAGTTTATTTATTGATGAAAGTATAAATTCCTCTGGTAATACGCATGTTCTTGAGACATTTTTTTATTTTTTATCAAAGATAGGGGTAAAAGAAAAGGAGTATGATAAAGATATAAATATTAAAGATTCCAGAATCTCTACTCCTCCTTCAAAAGGAAAATATATTGTGTTTAACCCATTTACAAGCTCTCGTAAATTTAATTATAGAGAATGGGATATTAATAATTATAAAATAATTATAAATTATTTAGCTAAAAACTATGGTATTAGTTCTGTGATTGTTGGTGGCCATAGTAAATATGAATTAGAAAAATCTATTTTATTTAATAAAATAAATAATGTAACAAATATGGTTGGGAAAACAAACTTGCAAGATGTTTATAATTTAATAAAATCATCTGAATTATACATTGGTCCTGACTCTGGTACTCTCCATATGGCATCCATGCTTTTAAAACCAGTAATAGGTTTGTATGCAACATCTAATCCTTTAAGAACTGGTCCTTACTATGAGATGAAATATACTGTTAATAAATATCCTGAAGCTTTAATGATGTTTAACAAAAAAACTGAAGATGCCGCTAAATGGGGAGAACGTATACGTAATAAAAATGCAATGTCATTAATTAAAACCCAGGATGTGATTGCCAATATAGATAAAATATTAAAGTTTTGAGACTTTATCTATTATTGATGTTGAAGACTTACCTTCAATCAAATCAATTAAAACTACTTTTTTTCCATTTTTAGCTAGGCAGTCCTCACCAGCAACTTTTTTTCCTTTGTAATCACTACCTTTAATTAAAATTTCTGGTAAAATTTCACATATTATTTCCTCAGGACTTTCATTATCAAATAGGATGATATGATCTACAGAGCTTAAGCATGATAAGACATATGCTCTATCAAGCTCTGAAACAATTGGTCTGTCTTTAGATTTAATTTTTTTAATAGATAAATCACTATTAAGGGCAACTATCAAGATATCACCAAGTTTCTTAGATTCTTCTAAAATATAAGTATGTCCTGCATGAAGGATATCAAAACATCCATTGGTCATTACAATTTTTTTATTATTAGACTCATAAGATAAGCACAAGTCTTTAAGAGATTTTAAGTTTCTTATTAGTTTATTATTTTTTAGATTCATGAGCTAATTCACTTTGATTTACACTTGTTGATCCAAGTTTTTGCACAGATAGACCAGCAGCTATATTAGACATTTTTACTGCCGAAGCAATACTCCGCCCTGCAATAATGTAAGAAGATAGTATTGATATAACAGTATCTCCAGCTCCTGTAACATCAAACACATCTTGTTGAGATGCAGAATATGGTGTAGATTTTTTTGATTCAAATAGCGTCATCCCTTTTTTACCTTCAGTCACAAGCAAATATTGTAAAGAAAGTTTTTTTCTCAGTTTCTCACCTTTCTCTTTAAATTCTTTTATATTTTTAGATATTCCAGCCACTGCTTCAAACTCGCTTAGATTAGGTTTTAACAAAAATGCTTTTTTATAAAAGTTAAAGTCTAATCCTTTAGGGTCTACAAAAGTTTTAATACCAAGCTCGAAAGCTTTAGATAAAACTTTTTTAACGAGCGGTTTAACCATTCCTTTGTCATAATCAGAAATAATGATGCCGTCATAATCATTTAAAGTTATTCCCATCGATTTAAAGGTACTTATAACTTTTTTTGATAGGTTTTTATCCTCATGATCAATTCTCATTATCTGCTGATTTTTATCAATTACTCTTAATTTGATTGTAGTTCTTATCTTCGAATCTTCTATGGGCTTATAATTAATTTTTGATGATGAAATGATTTCATATAATTTTACAGAAGCTTCGTCTTTACCCGTCAATCCCACCAAAGTAACATCCATGCCAAAATCAGATAAATTTTTTGCAACGTTAGCAGCTCCACCAGGCTTATCTATCGATGATGAAACATCTAATATAGGAACAGGAGCTTCAGGTGATATTCTATTAACTTGCCCCATCCAATATCTATCTAGCATAATGTCTCCAATAACTAGTATTTTCTTTTTTGGAATCATTTACTTATCTAAGATAACGGTTAACCACTCATTATGTTTGTCATAAGTCCCTTTAATAAGGCTGAAATAATTTTCTTGAAGCATTTTAGTTATAGGGCCAGGTATTCCATTGTTAATTTTTGTTTTGTCTATCTCTATTATAGGCGTTACTTCTGCAGCAGTACCAGTAAAAAAAGCTTCATCACAGTCAAAAACTTCTTCTAGTTTAATTTTTCTCTCTACAGTTTCTATACCTAAATCATTAGCTAGCGCAATAATGGTTTTTCTAGTTATCCCATCCAGGACAGTAAGTAATTCCGGTGTAATTAATTTATTATCCTTAATTAAGAAAATATTTTCACCCGAACCTTCGTTTACAGAATCATCTGTTCCTAGGATAAGAGCTTCATCATACCCTGATGCCAAAGCATCTCTTAATGCTAAGCTTGAATTTATATAGTTACCAGTTGCCTTTGCTTTGTATAACATTGCCTCTGGATGTCTTTTAGGGAATGGAGAAACCTTAACTCTAATACCATTAATAATTTTTTCAGCACCAAGATAAGGGCCCCAGTCCCATGCTGCTATAGCACAGTGTACTTTTAAATTATCCGCCCTAAGCCCCATTCCTTCGCTACCATAAAAACATAGTGGCCTGATATAAGCATTATTTAAATTATTTTTACTAACAGCATCGCATTGTGCCTGCATAAGTGTTTCTTTATCAAAAGGAATCTTCATTCCAACTAAATTAGCTGAATTAAATAGTCTGTCAGTATGATCTTCCAGTCTAAATATTGCTGGTCCTGATTTAGTTTCATAGGCTCTAACACCTTCAAATACACCAGTTCCATAATGTAAAGTATTAGTAAGAATGTGAATTTTTGCATCTTTCCAATCGCAAAAAGATCCATCCATCCATATTTGGCCCTCTAGGTCAGACATTATCATGAGTTATCACTTTTCATTATAAATTAACTGAAAATCATAGCATGACTTAAGTAACTAAAATACATGTATTTTTTGATTGATTCTTAGCTCTAATGACTTTAAATGTTAATTTAGTAGGTATATAATGAGAATCATTCGCGTTTATAGAAAGCGAACATATATCAATAACTTTGGAAACTATGCATATGAGTAAAACAATGCGGAATATTTTTTTATTATCTCTAACATTATTTATTGGACACTATAATTATGTATCTGCAGGGTCGCATGGATTTCATAAAAGCAATGAATCTAAGGAAGTAAATATTTACAGTGCTAGGAAGGCATATCTAATGAAGCCATTATTAGAGGCTTTTGAGAAAGATACCGGTATATCTGTGAATATAATATCTGGTAAATCAAAAGAATTGCAAAATAGAATAGAGAGAGAAGGGTTAAACACTAGAGCAGATATATTGCTCACTGTTGATGCTGGTAATTTACATATAGCTAAATCTAAGGATTTATTAAAAAAAATATATTCAAAAAAGATAAATAAGCTAGTTCCACCTTATTTAAGAGATGAGGATGGTTACTGGTATGGTTTATCAGTTCGATCCAGAGTTATTATGTATAATCCAAATAAAGTGAAACTTAGTGATCTTTCAACTTATGAAGACATGGCAAATAAAAAATGGGAAGGCCGCATATGTGTCAGATCATCCGGAAATATCTACAATCAATCTTTGCTTGCATCTCTAGTTTATCATTTGGGTGAAAAAAAATCTGAAGAATGGGCTAAAGATGTTGTAAAGAATTTTTCAAGAAAACCCAAAGGTAATGATAGAACACAAATGACATCTGTTGTCCTTGGAAAATGCGATATCACATTAGCTAATACTTACTATCTTGGTAAATGGATGTCTTCAAAAAAAGAACAAGAAAGAAAGTATGCTAAACAGATTGCTGTCTACTTTCCTAACCAAAATGGTAGAGGAGCACATATAAATATAAGTGGTGCCGCAGTTGTTAAACATTCCAAGAATATTGATAATGCTATTAAACTAATTGAATATCTTGCTAGTAATAAAGCTCAAGAGTTATACGCTAAAGCTAATCATGAATATCCAATCAGAGAAGATATCGGTATTAGTGATATTGTAAAATCTTGGGGATATCCTTTTAAACAAGATCGATTATCTGCAAATCAACTAGGTAAGAATAATAATAAAGCTGTCGAGATATTTGACAAGGTAAATTGGCAGTAACTTTATGTTTGCAAAACTATTAGATTGCAAAGACCAAATTTTTTTATTCCTTATAATCTCAATAGTAATAATTCCAATTATAACTGTAATCTCATATATATTTTCTCCATCAACTCAGCTATGGGGGCATTTAGCCAATAATCTTCTAATCGAGTATCTTTTTAATACTTTTGTAATATTAATCTTTGTTGGAATAATTTCTATCATTCTCGGAGTATCCTGCGCATGGCTAGTTACCATGTATAAATTTCCAGGCAAAGATATATTTAAATGGTTGTTAGTTATGCCGATAGCAATACCGACATATGTGTCAGCATATATATATGCAGGACTAGTAGAACCCTCAGGTTTTTTATTTGACTCTATTGAGAATACATTAGGTCTAGGAAAAGAATTATATGGTCTGATTGATCTAAGAAATATTTACGGTGTAATATTCATATTAAGTATATGTCTATATCCTTACATCTATTTATTGACATACTCATCATTTAAAGAACAATCAAATTGTGCGGTAGAAGTTGGTAAATCACTAGGTTTAAATAAAAAAGAATTATTCAGTAGGATAAGTATTCCTCTCGCTAGACCAGGTATAATAGCGGGGTTAAGTCTTGTAATGATGGAAACATTAGCTGAGTTTGGGACTATGGATTACTATGGAATTAGTACATTTACCACGGGTATATATAGGACATGGTTTGCTTTTGGTGATGACACTAGCGCCCTACATTTAGCCTCTATCCTGCTTACTTTTGTTTTTATACTTATAATACTAGAAAAATATTCAAGAGGTCGAAGCAAATATACTCATACATCCCAAAAATCAAAACCAGTAAAGCCAATTAGTATGTCAATGAGAAAAGGTATTTATGCATTCCTATGGTGCTCATTGATTTCTTTGCTTGGTTTCATTATTCCAATTATTCAATTATTTTTGTGGTTGATGGAAACTTACTCACATTTATTTGAAAATACATTTGTAAAAATTATAATGAATACTGTGATGATAGCAGCTCTTTCCTCAGTTCTAATAGTATTAATCTCCATATATGCATCATATGTAAATAGATCGACAAATAATTTCTATACTAAATTCTCGTTAAGAATTTTTTCTATTGGATATTCAATACCAGGCGTTGTAATTGCAGTTGGAATTATTATACCAATTACTTTAATAGATAATTTTCAAGCATCAATATTTGGGTCACCTATATTTTATCTCAGTGGATCTTTTGTAGCGCTCATAATTGCATATTTAGTTAGATTTTCTACAATATCTTTTAATGCAACAGAATCAGGTTTAAGTAAAATAAAAAATAATATAGATTTGACGGCAAAGTCTTTTGGTTTTTCTAATTTTAAGATACTAAAAAATATTCATATACCAATGATGAAAACAACTGTTATTACTTCTTTTATACTGGTCTTTGTAGATATTGTAAAAGAGTTGCCAGCAACATTAATATTGCGACCATTTAATTTTGATACTTTGGCAATACACATTTATGAGTTAGCATCATCAGAACAGTTGTCACTTATAGCCTCACCAGCACTAATGCTGATTATCATTGGGCTGATTCCTGTTATAATATTAATCAAGAAAACAGTTAATGATGGAAATGAAAATGAAATTAGAGATTGAGAATATTTCGCTAAATTTAGATATCGATAGAATTTTAGATAATCTCACTTTAGCTGTAAAGGAGGAAGAAATTATATCCATAATAGGACCTAGTGCATCTGGGAAAAGTTCTTTATTAAGAGTAATTGCTGGATTTGAAAATATATCTTCAGGCAAGATAAAGTTAAACGGTCAAATAGTTGATGATACATCCTTAGTTATTGAGCCTCAAAAAAGAAATGTAGGTATAATTTTTCAAGATCTTGCACTATTTCCTCATTTAAATTGCGCAGAAAATATAACCTTTGGTATATCAAAATTATCTTCTAAAGAAAAAATAGAACGCTTACAAAGACTGGAGAAGGTTCTAGATATTACAGAAATATCAACAAAATTTCCTCATGAGATATCTGGAGGCCAGCAACAAAGAGTTGCCATAGCTAGAGCTCTTGCTCCAAAGCCTGAAATTCTTTTACTAGATGAACCATTTAGCGCGTTAGATGAAAATTTAAAAGAAAAACTTTTGGCAGATGTAAAAATATTACTTAAAGAGGAAAAAATAACTACCATTATAATAACTCATAACATAAAAGAAGCATTTCAAATATCTGACAAGATTGCATTCTTAAATAATAAAAAAATTATGCAGTTTGATAGTGCTTATAATATTTACCATAAACCTTTGACAAGAGAGATAGCAAATTTTTGCGGTATTGGTAGTTTTATCAATGGGGAAATAATTGATGCCAATCATGTGTTAACTGATCTTGGCAAACATTTTGGTGATACATCGCCTTACCAAATTGGTTCTAATGTAGATATCATGATTAGGCCAGATGATGTTATTCATGACGATAATTCTACTAAATCAGCACAAGTCATAGAAAAGATTTTTCATGGGTCAGAATTTTTATACAAATTGAAACTTAATGCTAGTGAAAATATATTTTGTTATACGCCAAGTCATCATGACCATGCCATTAATGAAGTAATTGGAATAAAATCTGAAGTGGATCATTTGATATTATTCAGTAAATAGTTATTTTTCTCTTAGTTTTCTTCTGAGAATCTTGCCAACATTGTTTTTAGGAATTTCATCTATAAATATAACCTTCTTTGGTATCTTATAAATTGCTAACCCTTTCTTGCAAAAATTAATTACCTCTCTTTCGCTTAAACTTTTTTTATCTTTAACAATAAATAATCTTATACTCTCTCCTCTGTTAGAGTCATTGACCCCAATTACTCCACATTCTCTAACATCTGGATGTTGCGATACATAGTCTTCGATTTCATTTGGATAAACATTAAAACCAGAAGAAATAATCATGTCTTTTTTTCTATCAATAATTTTTAAAAAACCATTTTCCTTAATAATTGCAATGTCTCCTGTTTTAAAAAATCCATCAGCTGTAAAAGAGTTTTTGGTTTCTTCCGGATTATTCCAGTATTTAGACATAACTTGCGGACCTTTTACGCAAAGCTCTCCCTCCTGATTGATATTAAGCTCGTTGTTTTTTTCATCCCTTATTGAAATCTCTGTTGATGGTATAGGTGGGCCAATCGTACTATTAAACGGTTCAGATATAATGTTAACAGATACAATTGGAGAAGTTTCGGTTAAACCATAACCTTGAGTGATATCAATTCCAGTTACTTTTTTCCATTTTTTAGCAGTATTACTTAGTACAGACATACCTCCTCCAACTGTGAACTTTAAAGCGCTAAAATTAATTTTTTTAAATGAAGAACTCGTTAACAATAAATTAAATAATGTATTAACTCCGGTAATGACAGTAAACTTATTTTTCTTTAATGTATTTACAAAACTCTTTAAGTCTCTTGGATTTGTCACTAATATATTATTGGAGCCAATGCTATAAAAATACATCAAGTTAACAGTAAACGAAAAAATATGATAAAGAGGTAATGCGGTTATAATGCTCTCTTTCCCGGGCACGACTATAGGGCCAACCCACATATTTAGCTGTTCAATATTAGATAGTATATTTCCATGAGTAAGTACTGCAGCTTTAGACTTTCCCGTGGTGCCACCAGTATATTGCAATAGTGCAATATCCTTGTTTTCTAAAACTACATTCGTTCTAATATATGAATTCTTTAATGCGTCAGAAAATAATAAATAATTATTATCGAGATGAATCCTTGGTCCTTTAAAAAAAACCACTGTCTTGACAAGTACTGACATAATAGGAGAAAGTAAATCCGTTACCTTGCAAACAATAATATTTTTAATTAATGTATTTTTTACGATAGACTCTAGTTCAGACATAAATCTATCTAGAACAATTATTGTTTCTACTTTAGAGTCATTCAATACACTTTCTATCTCTCTACCTTTAAATAACGGATTTATATTTATTACTGTAGCGCCAGCTAAATATGACCCAAATAATGCAACTGGATAAGTTAAAAGATTTGGTAACATTATTGCAACTTTAGAATCCTTGGTGATGGATAATTTGTTTTGAAGATAAGCTCCAAATTTTTCTGAATATCTATCTATTTTTTTATAGCTTAATTGAGTATTTAAATTTGTAAAAGCAGTATGATTTGGAAAGAGAGAAGATGAATTTTTCATCAAATCTACAATTGAGTTAAACTTTAAATTACCAATTTTTGACGCTACATTTCCTGGGTAGTGTTTAAGCCAAATCTTTTCCATAAATATATCTTAACATCAAAAATAACAAAGCCTCTATAGAAAGAGGCTTTGAAATAAATTTGTAACAATACAAATACGGATTACATTCCCATGCCACCCATACCCATGCCACCCATACCACCCATATCAGGCATTGAAGGTGCGCCGCCGCCGCTAGCAGCTTCATCAGATGCTAATTCAGTAACCATACATTCGGTGGTTATCATCAATCCTGCGATTGAAGCAGCGTTTTGAAGCGCAGTTCTAGTAACCTTAGTTGGGTCTAAAATACCCATTTTGAGCATGTCTCCATATTCAGAAGTTGCAGCGTTATATCCAAATGAATCTTTACCTTCTTGGACTTTTGCTAATACTACAGAACCTTCTTCGCCGGCATTAGTAACAATCTGTCTAAGCGGTTCTAACATTGCTTGTCTCAAAATTTGAATACCTTGGTCCTGATCAGAGTTATCACCTTTGACTTTTTCTAATGCAGCTCTAGCTCTAATCATAGCTACACCGCCGCCAGGTACCACACCTTCTTCTACAGCAGCTCTAGTTGCATGAAGTGCATCTTCTACTCTTGCTTTTTTTTCTTTCATTTCTATTTCTGTTGCAGCTCCAACTTTTATTACAGCTACACCACCAGCAAGCTTAGCTACTCTCTCTTGCATTTTTTCTTTATCATAATCTGATGTTGCTTCTTCTATTTGAGCCCGAATCTGGTTTACTCTAGCTTCTATTGAAGATTTTTTTCCACCACCATCAATGATAATAGTATTCTCTTTTGTTACGTTAATTTTTTTAGCTGTACCTAATAAAGTAAGATCAGCTTTTTCTAGGCTTAGTCCAACTTCTTCAGCAATTACCGTACCGCCAGTAAGAATTGCTATGTCTTCCAACATAGATTTTCTGCGATCACCAAAACCTGGAGCCTTAACAGCTGCAACTTTCACAATACCTCTTATACTATTAACCACTAATGTAGCAAGTGCTTCACCTTCTACGTCTTCAGCGATAATTAAAAGCGGCTTACCTGATTTAGCAACTCCTTCTAGTACTGGAAGCATGTCTTTTATATTAGTAATTTTTTTATCATATAAAAGAATAAATGGATCTTCTAATTCTGTAGACATGTTTTGTTGGTTAGTTGCAAAATATGGGGATAAATATCCTCTGTCAAACTGCATACCCTCAACTACATCTAACTCATTTTCTAAAGATTGTCCTTCTTCTACAGTAATAACCCCTTCTTTGCCTACTTTGCTCATAGCTTCAGCAATAATAGAGCCAATATTTTTATCAGAGTTTGCAGAAATAGTACCTACTTGTTCAATTGCACTTTGGTCAGCACAAGGTTTAGACATTTTTTTTAAACCTTCAACTGCTACTGATACTGCTTTTTCAATTCCTCTTTTTAAGTCCATAGGATTCATTCCAGCAGCTACACATTTTAAACCTTCTTTTAAGATTGACTGAGCTAACACAGTTGCTGTAGTTGTTCCATCTCCTGCTATATCAGAAGTTTGAGACGCAACCTCTTTAACCATTTGCGCGCCCATATTTTCAAACTTATCTTTTAATTCAATTTCTTTAGCGACTGATACGCCATCTTTCGTTACAGTTGGAGCTCCAAAAGACTTATCTAGAACAACGTTCCTGCCTTTAGGTCCCAATGTTGCCTTAACTGCATTAGCTAGAATATTTACTCCTACCACCAGTCTTTTTCTTGCGTCATCACCAAATTTTACTTCTTTTGCTGTCATTTTTAGTTCCTCTATAAAATACTATTAATTTAACTAACAATTGCTGTTATGTCATCTTCTCTCATAACAAGTAATTCTTCCCCGTCTACACTTACTTCTGTACCAGAATATTTACCAAAGAGAATTATATCACCCACTTTTACATCTAATGGTCTAACATCACCATTCTCAAGTATCTTTCCTTTGCCTATTGCAACAACTTCGCCTTTAATTGGTTTTTCAGTTGCAGAGTCAGGAATCACGATGCCGCCAGGTGAAGTCTTTTCTTCTTCCATTCTTCTAATAATTACGCGGTCATGTAATGGTCTTATATTCATATGTAATCCTCATT
>Ga0209091_10001658_pt1 | contig 19375 bp, 7 predicted proteins | sample ArcticOcean_MG_C_6_FD_187438 | JGI IMG/M metagenome (GOLD analysis project Ga0209091, IMG submission 187438) | Marine microbial communities from western Arctic Ocean - ArcticOcean_MG_CB8_128 (SPAdes) (version 2) | ecosystem: Environmental > Aquatic > Marine > Oceanic | place: Arctic Ocean...
CGTATCGATGGCAAAATTCGGCAGCGAGGATGGATCGCTGTAATCGCCGTCGTCTTTCGCTTGCAAACCGAAAACGACGTCTACTTCTATTTGCGATTCGGTGGCGGATTTGAATCCTGAACGCATAATCCGCGAGTATTTCGTCAAAACGTGCTCATCTGGGAGTAACTCGACCGAGGAGTCCGTCGGTAACGATAATTTGGACCCGCCGTAGGACGAGGCGCATCCTAACGCGATGGCGGCAATGACGAGCACGTATCTGAGTTTGTACACGACCGGGAATACGAGCTCTCTAGAGACGTTCTCACTAATTAATCTGCTCTTGTTACCTCTGATACCACCATTTTCGTTTGGTGATTTTTGTTCTTGTCGTTCCTCATCATCATCTTTCGTATCATCGTCTAAATCTGGTTTCATGCACTGCGGTCGTCTAATTATTCGAGGCATCTCAAAAAATATCGAAAGCATCCACCCGGCCCATTTACTGCCCTCCTCGTATCGCCTTTTTTTCAACTCAATCTTCTTGTCGTGTTGCCATGCCACCGCAGCGGCGAATATGGTCACGTCAAAAATATAATCGAAAACCACCATGCATCCCATAAAAATTGCAAACACGCGCACCGGAGGAATCAACGACCCAGCGGTACTGAAAAATGCACAGGCAGTGGTCGTCGAAGTGAGAAACATGGAATACGTGGCGTCCCAGTAACACATTTTGCTGACATCCTTCGCCGGCGATTTTGGCGGTAGTCGCGCTTTCGCTTGATCCCATTTCGAGAGAAAGACGAAACAATCGTCTGCACCGATGCCGCAGATGACAAACAAACCGATGAAATTCAGAAACGGGAAGAATTTGATCCTCAAAACTGTGTTTAGGAAGAACGTCGCCACCGGGAAGCTCAACACGATTTGCGACACCGCGGCTAACGTTAGAAATAACGAGCCGGTGTGGCAAATGATCATTACCAAGATGATAATAACCGCTCCCGAAGCTAAGAGCATATCTCTATACAACTCAATGTCTGTGACGTAGTCGTATAAATCGTTTTGCGACCCGTAAATTGTGTAGAACAAATCGTTGGAGACTTCCAAAACGTTCTTATTCTCGCCTAAATTGACCAAGTATTTCATCGCGTTTTCCATCGAACTTCTCGACCAATCCATGGGTAAAAAGCTCCTCGTGGTGACTAAATTTGGGAAATCCCTGGAAAACTTCCCGTTTAGAAACGCGCTGATGTAATACTCGCGCGGCTCAAACGTCACCGCGTCCACAGCATCTTCCGCACCAGGTATTCCCAAATCTGTCAACATCAATGTCGCGCAAACACCGTTACTATCCTTCGCTAAAACGTCCACGCACGCCAAAACCGCCGTTTTTAAATTCGCGATGACTGTCCCCGATGCAGTGTTCGTTTCAATCTCTTCGCACGAACTCAACGACAAAACGTATTTCACCATTTGAGGGTACGAATTCGCGTTATAACATCCCCTCGCGTACATTCGCGTCCCGCTGTCGTCTACCGTCGTTTTCGTGTAGTACAAAGGCGCTTGATTTTCCAACGACGAATCGCTCAAATAACAGTTTTCCACTTGGTTTGGCATCGCTCCTCCTTTGCAATAGTTGTTCCAATTCGTTTGTCCCATGATGTTCTCCTCTACTTCGCACATCTTCCGAAATGCCTGCGCGGTAAATAAATCCACCCCTTCGTCGTTCGCCATGAACACTACATCTAAATTCGGGTACATAACATCTCCGTGATACGATAAATCCTCGCACTGATGAAACTCTAAAAGGGTCCTGCGAAGAAGCCGAGAGCCGGTTTTTGGAGAAGAACTTGGAGGCACAGACGCAGCGTTCGCGTTGAGTCTATACGGGTTCACGTAACACGCGCCGTCGTCGCAACTCCCCGATTCCACGAACGTTTCAAACTGTATGTATCTGTTCGAGATTAAAGTCCCTCTCACGTTCCATCCTGTTAAAGAGGAGAAAAAGAGTAAAAAAGGTCAGCATAAGTGTATTAATAGGGGAGTATTAAAAGAAACAAACGCTCTCTAATACACACACGTACCTTCTGTGCTCACGTTTATCCCGGTCACTAAAAACGCGATCGCCGTGAGCGTTATCCCGACGAGAAAAGTCACCGAGGCTATTAAAATCGGCCGAGATGCGATCAACTCGTCGAAACGTTTCAGATGATTCATACGTGTTGATATTTATATCTTTTTTCCGTACATTCGATGATGACGAGGATGATGATGATGATGACGTTCACGGCGGCGGCGGCGAGAAATAAATACCGGCTTCGCTATAATAAATACGCGCGCATAAATATATCGCAAAAAACGGAGTTCTTTCGGGTGGTTTTTGCGAAAGAAAGCCTGTGATCTTCGCCGAAAGTCTTTGTTTGCTTAAGTCGCTTTTTGTGAAACATTTTGGGGAAAAATGAAGGGGAAAAACGGCATACATTTACGCAAGAGAGAGTAGTAAACATACGTCTGCTCTGAGCGAGAACGAGAGTGAGAAGAGCGAAGGAGCGCAGAAAAAGCATCAATCATGGACGAGGACGATGCTTTTCCCGGAAGGGCTAAAAAAAAAGACTACTACGCGGTCCTCAATCTCCCGCGCGATTGCACCACCGAAGATGTCAAACGAAAGTACAAACAGTTCGCGCAAAAAGTCCACCCGGATAAAGCGCTCTCGAATAACAACCAAGCGGCGAAGAAATCCTTCTCCTTAATCCACGAAGCCTACCAAATCTTACAAGACGACGAGAAACGGAAAGTGTACGACATTTACGGCCACGCGGGAGTGAGTGACTCCAACGAGAGCAAGGAAATCATGCGCTATTCGAAACGGAAAACGACGGAGGAAATGCGAAAGGAGTTTGAGTATTTCGAACGGCAAAAAGCGAGAGAACGCGCGGAAAGTAAATATCAACAATCGAGCGGGTACGAGTTTAAATTCAGCCTCGCACACGCGCTCGACGAACGTTTACGAGCGTCGAGGAGGTTAGCGCGAGGCGGGAAGTCAGTGCGGGAACGATTGAAACGAGTGTTGGGAGATGGAGTCGCGGGCGCGGTGGAAGGAAAAGAAGGCGAAGAGAAACAGAGAGCGGCGCTGAGAGCGGTGGAGAAAGCGTTGGGGGATTTCCACGTCACGGATTTGGGGTTGGATTTTTTGCAAGGGAGCGTGAGCACGTCGATGAGTGCGACTGTGTCGGAGAGTTTGGACGTGTATTGTCAAGCGCAAGCGATGGCGAACGCGGATGGGAGAGGCGCCGGAGTGTTGTTAGTCGGCGCGAGGAAACAGTTGGGGTTGTGGACGAGCGCGGATTGGCACATGCAAATGCCCTCGCAAAGGAACGGTGGGATGGAGATGACGTTGGAGCAGAAATTGACGAATAGGACGACTGGGACGATGACGTGCAGATACGACTTTGTCGGCGTCGGGGGGTCGTCCGCGGGGGAGGAAGCAGAGGACGTTGGCACTGGCGTAGGTTTGTCCGTCGGTTTGAAACGACAGTTGACGCATCACGCGGTTGGTAACATCGATTGGAACGTAGGGCCGATACCGGGTATCACGACCGGGTGCAGAGGTAAAGCCGGTGAAAATGGCGCGTGGAAGTTGGATTTGAGCGCGGGTGTACAGAATTTCGGCTTGACTGGGTCGTATCAGAGAAAAGTCGTCGATGGCTCTTCGGCGAACGCGAGGCGGCATTACCCGAACAGCGCGTTGGCGGAACATACACAAACGAACAAAATTAAGAAATATTCGTTCAAGTTTGGAACGATGGGTATAGAAATTGAAAACGGAACGAACGCCACGTTGAGCGACGACGGCGAAACGAGCATCGGGTGGGGCGTCTGCGTCGGCGTCGAAGGGTGCGTCTTGAAAATCAAATATCGCCAAAGGAATCAACAGTTTGAGTTTCCTATTTTACTCGCCCCGGGTTTGCCGTATTTAACGAGGCGAACGGCGATTTTGTGTCTGACCATCCCGAACGCCGTCATTGGCGTCTTAAGAAACGTGTTCATTCTGCCTTTATTGAGACGTAAAAAACGGTTCGAAAAGAAACAAATGCGTTTGCGATACGCGTCTGAAATCGAGGAAAACCGCAAAGACGCCTTGGCGCAACGCGAGCTCGTCGCAAAATCGGCGGAAGAGAAGAGAGTGTTCGAGCGAGAAATAGGCGGATTGGACATTGAGAAAGCCGTGTACGGCTCGTTTGAAAACGTTGAGTGCGACGTGACGAAAAGATCGATGACCTTTCCGGACGAAGAAGAAGAAAAAGATGATCGAAAAAACGACGACGATTCAGACGACGAAAGGAAGAAAACGAAGAAAACGAAACCAAAATCGCGCGAACGACGACAACACAGCGACATCCTCCCAGACGACGACTCTTGGATCGACGTCACCGTAGCCTTACGTCACATGGTCGAACGTTCGCAACTCGAACTCCACGACGGCGTCTCGTACTCCTCTCTTTTGGGTTTCTGCGACGTCGACCCGCTGGAAAAGAAGCACTTAAAAATTCGGTACCGCTACCGAAGAGCGTTGCACGAAACGTGCGTTCCGCAAGACGTCGGTATTCATTTGCCGTACGACGGGCACAGAATTGCCGATTCTTTTCAAACGACAGAAGAAGAAGAAACAATTGAAACAACAACAACGGAAGGAGAAGGAGAAGAGGAAGAAGGAGACGCGTAAAAAGGCTTATTCATTAGATTCCCGCATTGTATTCAAAAGTGTGATTTTCTCTCCTCCTTTGCTCTTTTCTCTCCTCATTTTTAGCTGCAAAATCATCATCATGACGCAAAACAACGACCGAAAAAAGAAGAAGAAGCATCAGAACGTAGGAGTAAAGCGTCCTCTGGGAAAGTTAGCGCAGCAAGACCAAACGATACGGGCGTTGGAGAGGTGCATACAGGTGAGAAAACTTTAATGTTTTCGTTGTCGTTTGGACCATTTTTGAGCCGCCAAAAACGGGGAAATCTCTCTTTTGTTATTCGCGCGTTAATACTCTCGCGTTTGTAACAACTACAACGACGAAGACGAGAATAAAAACACTTCACTAAACGCTCCCTCTTTGTTTACTCACTTTCGTTCTCTCTCTCTCACTCTCATTAATAAAAACAATAGGAAACGAAACCAGAATCCGGTTCCAACCCCTTGGCTATACCACCACGAAAATCCTCGGACAAAAACACCTCGTATTCCTTAACCGGGGTAAGGAAATTCACACATCTCCCACTCTCCCCGGAAACGCAAAAAGCGTTGAGAGAAAGCAAGTATAAAGAGATGACGGCGATACAGAGGGCGACGATACCGCACGCGATGAGCGGGCGAGACGTGTTGGGCGCGGCGAAGACGGGGAGCGGGAAGACGCTTTCGTACGTCGTGCCGAGTTTAGAGAGATTGTATAGGATGAAATGGGGGAAGGACGATGGCGTTGGAGCGATATTCATTAGTCCGACGAGAGAGTTGGCGATGCAGATATTTCAGGAGATTGTTAAGGTTGGGGGAAATCATACGTTTAGCGTAGCTTTACTCATCGGCGGAAAGGATTTGGAGAAGGAAAGGAACGCGGTGAACGCGATGAATTTGTTGTGTTGTACTCCCGGGAGATTGTTGCAACACATGGACGAGACGCCGATGTTTGATTGCACAGGATTGCAAGTGTTGGTTTTAGACGAGGCGGATAGGATATTGGACTTAGGTTTTAAGGAGACTTTAGACGCGGTGTTGGCGAATTTGCCGAAAACGAGGCAGACGTTGTTGTTTAGCGCGACGCAGACGAAAAAAGTGAGCGATTTAGCGCGGTTATCGTTGAAAGATCCAGAATTTTTGAGCGTGCACGCAGAATCGGTGAATGCGACGCCGCCAAAGTTGCAACAGATGTACACGACTTGTAAAGTGGAGAAGAAGATTGAAACGTTGTGGGCGTTTGTGAAGTCGCACCCTACGCAGAAAATTTTGGTGTTTTTCTCATCGTGTAAACAGGTGAAGTTTATCCACGAAATTTTTCGACGAATGCGACCAGGGATTCCTTTGGCGTGCATTCACGGAAGAATGAAACAAACGAGACGCGAGCACGTGTTTTATCAGTTTTGTAACGCGAGAGAGACGGTTTTATTTGCCACAGACGTGGCGTCGAGAGGGTTGGATTTCCCGGCGGTGGATTGGGTCATCCAATGCGATTGCCCGGAAGACGTGCAGACGTACATTCACAGAGTTGGAAGGACGGCGAGGTACACCGCGAGTGGTAAGGCTTTGATCTTGTTGAACGAAGGCAAAGAAGCGACAACGTTTCCAGAATTGTTGGAGCAAGCAAAAATCCCAATTAAATCTATCAAGATGAACCCGAAATCGAGAGTGAAAGGTATAAGTTCGAGCGTCCAAGGGTTGTTGTCAAAAGATAACGATTTGAAGTATTTATCGCAAAGAGCGTTGGTGTGTTACCTGCGCTCGGTGTTTTTACAGAAGAATAAAGACGTGTTTGACGTTTCCGAGATTGACGTAGAGGCGCTGTCGCAGAGTTTCGGGTTACCGAACGCGCCAAAGGTAAAGTTTTTGAATGCGGCGAGCACCAAGAAGGAGAAGAATAAAGCGAACGATGATAAAAATGGTAACAAAGAAGCTAAGAAAAGTAGAGAACTTTCAGACGACGACGACAACGACGACGACTCGGAAATTTCTTCTGAGCACTCGGACGATGAGGAGGAGGAGGAAGAGATGGATTCTTCGGGAGGTGAAGAAGATGACGCTTCCTCCTCTTCGTCATCTGAATCACAGGAAGAAGACAATTCGACAGATTCAGACTCGGACGAGCGCATGAAAACCTCAGCGGGTGTTCTCAAGCGTACCGGCGGGGGTCGATTCAAATTAAAGGCTGGGGGCGACTCGGACGACGACGACGACGACGCCAATATCGAAGATGACTTTTTACAAGTCCGACGCAAAGACCACGCGTTGGCCGACGACGCCGAGGAAGAGGAGAAAGAATTAGCGATCGCGGCAAACGCAGAGAGTGAAAAGATTCGCCAAAAAGCATTGAAAGGGAAACTCCGTATTGGTAAATCAGGTTCCATAGCTTCCGTAGCTGGCTCAGAAAAACGCATCGTGTTCAAAGAGGACGGCACCGCCTCGAAACCTCTCGAAGCGTTGGGCGAAGACGCTAAATTCTTTGCCAAGAGCACGGCGGCGAACGACGATGCTTTGCGCGAGGCGGTCAAGATACGCATGAAAAAGGTAGCGGAAGAGCGAAAGACCGCGGATTACGCCGATCGTGGACGCGAAAAAGCGCGATTGCGAGAGATGCGGGCCAAGCGTAAAGTGAAGGATGTCGGCAAAGAAGAGACGAGAGCTTTCTTGGATGTCGGCGGCTCGTCTGGTTCAGATGACGACGACGACGATGAAGATGGTTTCGGTGGTCGGAGTGATGACGATGAGGGGGACGAGAAACCGTTCGATGCGCGCGCGTTTAAGTCTGTTAAGCGTTCAGATGCCGCACACGCCGGCATGGGCAGAAGAACAAACTCAGACGACGAGGAAGAAGAAAACATAGAAGAAAAAGCAATGCGTTTATTGAACGAGAAGCTCGGTTAGGAAAGAAGAAACGCGGCGCGAACTCCACATTTTTTTAGCAGCATAGTTTTGTGTAGTAAAAGTATAGAGCAGAATAGCATTTACTAACGAAAGGATTATTACGGTCCATTCACGATTGCATCGAGCGCGCTGTTCACGTCAGAATACTTGAACTGGTACCCTTTCTCCATCGTCTTCTCCGGAACCACTTTTTGCCCGTCCAAAACCACCGTCGCCCCTTCGCCTAACAAAACCCTCACCGCCAACCCCGGAGCCGGCAACCAGTTCGGTCTGTTTGTCGCTTTCGCGATCGCTTCACACAGACCGTTCATCGTTGTCGGTTCGGGAGCGACGCCGTTGACCACGCCTTTGAATTTCTTCGGATTCTTCAACGCCATAATCATGATATCCACTAAATCCTCCCTATGAATCCAACTCACCCATTGCGTGCCACTCCCGACTGGACCTCCAGAGTACAAATAGAACAAAGGTAAAATTTTCCCCAACGCACCTCCTCCTTTCTCCAACACCACTCCGGTTCTCACCACGGTCACGTTCGTCTTCGCCTTGTTCGCCGCCTTCTCCCACTTCTCGCACAAACTCGCCAAAAAGTCCCCGCCCGCTCCTCTCGTTTCCGTCCACTCCTCGTCCTTCCTCGTCGTCCCGTAATACCCAACAGCAGACGCGCTCACTAAACTCGGTCTCTCTTTTTCCGGCAACTTGTTAATCGCGTCTACGATTCTATTCGTGCACCCGATTCGGCTGTTCACGAGCGTCTCTTTGTACTTTTTATCCCATCGAGTAGCGACGGGAGCTCCCGCTAAATTCACCACGCCATCGCACCCTCGAATCGCCTCCGTCCACTCCAACTTCCCCGTAATCGTTTCCCATTTGTATACGGAGACGTTCGGATTGAACGCCGATTTGAGACCGAGCGCCAGTCTCGCCTCTAAAGAGTTGCTCTTGTTGGTTAAAACTTTCACCTTGGAGCCTTCTTGTAACAATTTTTCCGTCAACTTTTTGCCGACGAAACCCGTCGCGCCGGAGATGGCGATCGTTAAAGGTGCTTCTCGTTCATTGTTTTTCTTAATCGTCTCAGTAGTCGTACTCGTACTCGTAGTGTCGGTGGTATCATCATCCGCCTTAGCCGCTGCGGATGACATCGATGACGTACGACTCATCCGATTCCGATGCCTTCTCCGAAAAGAAGAAGAAGAAGAACAAAAACGACTGGTCCTCGAACAACTTTTGGAGAACAACGCGGTACTATTCTTGTTGTTGCTCATCCTCGCACTACTCGATGGCGAAAACGATGCGCTGCTCGACATCATCGTCATCATCATCGTACTAAGTATTCTCCGTTGTTGTTGTTTAAGTACAAAAAGTGGCGATTTGTCTTCAGAATTTCCCTAAGAATGTTTGCGCATAAATCATCATCATCGAACGCGGTAGAAAGAACGACGACTCGTTGTTCCTCGTCGAAAAGACGACGAAAAGGACAGACGTCTTTTTCTTCTCGTTCCTCCTCCTTTTCTTCTTTTCGTACTACTACGAATAAGACGACATCGAAGCGTCTTCTCAACGCTTTGAAAGCCTCCGATGAGTCCTTCGTCGGTTTTTCCCGAGAAGAAGAAGAAGGAAGACGAAGGACGATTTGGAGGAGGTTGAAGAAGAACGCATCGATTCTTTGTCCTCCTCCACGTGCCGCCGCGGAAAGCGGACCTGACTTTGACGCGATGACGGCGAAGACATCATCGAAAGAAAACAAAGAGTTTTCATCACAAGATTTTGGAGAAGAATGTGTAGGCGTTGGGATGAACGTGGAGTGCGAAATATCGGCGGAGTTTGATGATGATGGGGTCGTTTCTTCTGTTCCTGTTGGGTTGAAAGGAGAAGTAGAAGAAGTAGACGTAGATCGGTTTGTTGCGAATTCGATGGTTGAAAAGCCGAAAAAGCGAATGATGGCGAAAGGTGGTATCGACTCGACGTCTCGGGACGAGTCGTGCGTCGGCGTCGGGATCGACGCGGAGTGTCCGATTGAAGAAGAAGAAGAACTGTTTTTGTCGTCGTCTTCGACGAGAGCGGAGGGAGAGGTGGAAGAGGGTGTTGTTGCCGCCGCCGCCGCGAAGAGTGGGAAGCAGAAGCAAGAATTTCCGGCGTTGTTTTACGTCGCGCCGTTCTTTCTCTGGGGGACGAGCATGGTATCGATGAAGGAGGTGCTGCCGCTCACTTCGCCGATGTTTGTCGCGACGGTGAGGTTGATTCCAGCCGGTTTGATTCTCATTTTGTGGGCCGTGTCGAAGAATAGAAAGTTTCCGAAGAATGCGAAAGGGTGGTTGGCGGTGTCGTTGTTCGCGTTAGTCGATGGGGCTATGTTTCAAGGGTGTTTAGCGGAAGGGTTGGCGAAGACGAGCGCCGGGTTGGGATCGGTCATCATCGATTCGCAGCCGCTGACCGTGGCAATTTTGGCGTCGATTTTCTTTGGCGAGACGTTAGGTGCGGCTGGTATTGGTGGGTTAGCGTTAGGCGTGGTTGGTTTGTCGCTGTTGGAGATACCGAGCGAGACTTTAGCTGCGTTCATGAGTAAGAGTAGTAGTGGCGGTGGCGGGGACGGGGGAAGCGCGAGCACTTTTTTACAGTCGTTCGCGGCGCACCCGTTTGACTTTGGAGAGTTTTGGATGCTTCTCGCGGCACAAAGCATGGCAGTTGGAACCGTCATGGTTCGCTGGGTCGTTAAATACGTTGATCCAGTCATGGCGACTGGTTTACACATGTTTCTCGGCGGCATTCCTCTGTTGATATATTCGCTCGTCTCTGAACCGGACGTGTACGAAAACATCTTCGGCGACGCGGGTGCTTTAGGTATCGCGGACGGCGCGAATTTGCTCTACGCCTCCGTGTTTGGCGGCGCGTTGGCGTACTCCCTGTTCTTCTACTTCGCAAGTTCTGGAAACTTGACGAAATTGTCTAGTTTAACGTTCTTAACGCCCGTTTTTGCCGTCGTCGGCGGCTATTTCGCGCTCGGCGAAACGTTGGACGCGCAACAACTCGTCGGCGCCGCAGTGACGCTCGGCGGGATTTATTTAGTCAACAAGAACGCTGGAGGTAACGACGGCTCGTGATGTGTGATATGTGATGAAATTAGTTTAATTGTTTAGATTTGCGCTTTGATGTTGTAGTAGTTTTAGAAAATATAGAAGTACGTATTTACAGGTTTTCTTTCCTTTTCTCGATGCATTGCACTTAATTGAACATGCATACGCATTTTGCTCATCTGCGCAACACAAAGTGGTTTCTGTAAAAGTTCGATCGGACCGGGTCGGTGATGAGACATCGCCTGAGCGACTTCAACGCGTTTACGGGCGATTCGTTTGCGTTCAACCTCGTCGTTATTTCTGGTGTCAAGGTCGTCGAGGACGGATTTGTCGTGCTTTGGAGTTCCTCGTCTTCTCCTTTTTCAAGTCGAAAGGCTTTGACTTGCGCGGCGCTCAGTTTCGCGCTCACTTTCAATCGTCTAAATGCGTTCAGTTCTCGTTCGAACTGCGCCGCTTCGGTGTCTGTTCTAGGATTGGTAAAGTCGTTTCGGCTTTCGTTTGACGCTATTTTTGCCTCGTAATCGCGTTTAGTGAGCGCGTTCATTTGATGGATTTTCTTCTCGGATTCTTCGAGGAACGCTCGACGCAACTCGCCTTCGCAAGCGAGAAGGGTAGGTCGGGACATTTTTTTCATGAGCGCGAAGAGACCTAGGACGTAGTTCATGGCCGCTTCCGAGTCTGGCGCGTAGACGTTATCCTCTCCAAAACCTCGCAATACGTTTTCGTACTGTTCCCTATTCGTTTCTTTTGCAACATTGTGGAACGAAGTCAAGTCAAATCCAAGAACGTCTTCCATGATCACGGCGGCATCATACGCGAGAAAATATTCCGGAGTAAAACGAGGTCCAGGTGTACACCAGACGCTGTAATCGGCACCTACACACGCGTAAATATTTCTAATACCTTCGACATCTACTGATCCTTCGCCTGATGCATCCATCGCATGGTCTTCGCTCGTTTCTCGCGTGATCATCTCGACGCCTTTCTCTTCAATGCTCGAGGCGTCGTTGAAAATCGAATTCGAACTCGTCTCGTCGTCTTTTCTACCCACCGCCCATTTCAAATGTTCCGAATTGTTCCATCCGCTGATCGTATTCGACTCATTCTCTCTTTCGTCAACAATCATAAACTTCGCGTAGTTCATTCGCGCCGTCCACGCGGAATTATTCCTCGGATCTTTCCTTACGCACATCTCGGTTGCGTAGAACACATCCAACCAGACGTTTGGATCGATATTTTTCGCAATCCAAACGTAATGCGTCCACGCGTGAATGTTTTTCAACCCGTCGTCGCCAAATAGTATGACATTTTCGACGAAATATTTTGAACGAATAGCAGCACCGGAACGCATTTGGTCGTTGAAATGATGTAAGAATGGTCCGTCGCAATTCACGTTCGATTGAAAGAAAAACGCCCGTCGGCGATAGCTGTGTTGATCCAAGAGAGAGGTTTCCATACGAAATTGTCGGTCGTCTAAGGTCGCTATTTGACGAAGATGGTTCCAAACCTGGTAATTTTTTGGATTTCTCGACGCCATCGCCTCGGCAAACGCGTACTCTTCGTCTAAAATGTCGTACTTTATTCGTGGGAAAATTTCTCTCACCTTTTCGCAACACTCGCGAAGGCGCTCGATGTAATCTCGTTGGTAATTGGCACCACTCAAAGCTTTTAAACCGTCCTCGCACGTCCCGTGTTGCCAGAACAACGACGTCGTCGGCAACTCCTCTTCAACAGCTTCCTCGTCGCTACTCCTCTCCTCCTCCATCCTCTCCAACATCTTTCTCGTCAACGCGCCGCTTCGAAACTTTGCGAGCGTCTCCGCCGAGTACCAAATCAACGGCGAATCGACGCTACGGAAGTACTCTCTCGCTTCATCCACATGCGTTTCATCCACGCCTAAATCTATCAACTCTTCTCTAAATCTATTCATTTCTTCCGCACTCGCGACTAAACGTTCAATCTTCTCCTTCCTTTCCCGGTCGCTTCGCCAGAGCTTTCCTTTCGTCGCCTCAAAGAATCGGTTTTCATTTTTTACATCTCCTCTCTCCGTCGTCGTCGCTTCTCCTCCCGTCTTCTTCGTTTCATTCCCGAACGCGTGGAACATAAACTTCACGCATCGCAAACGAAACCACCACACGGTGTACTCCGCCGCGTTTCGCGATAAGAGCTTTTCCGTCAGCAGGAGCGACTGAGCATTTTTCAAATCTTTCCCCAAACACTCAAGTGAAAAGAGTTTCCAATCGGAACAGAAATCGGAGTTCCCACGGATGAGGGCGACGTTTTTGTTCCTTTTCCTTTGGTGGTCATCGTCCCCTGATGATTCTTCTTCTTCGACTATGCGCGGCATGGCGCGTTCGAGGAGTTCGAGAAAGAGAGAGAGAAAGAAAGGAAGAAATTATGAGGAGGTTGTTGAAAGAAAATATCTTCAAAATTCTTCGTCTCAAAAAAATGTGTTTTTGTGATGGATGTTTTGTATATATTACACTCTCTCTTGCGGAAGCTTCTTCGTTGTTTATCTTTTGTCCTTCTCCTCATTCACTGAGGTTGTTGGTTGTTGTCGTCTTCATTCGCTTTTGCGTTCTTCTTCGCTTTCTTACTCGGCGAATCCGTCGTCGCGGGTCCTTGCGCGGTCGTAGTATTTTCTTTGACTCCGTTCGTTGTCTTCTCGGGCTCTGTTCTTTTACCAATCTGCGTCTCATCCTCCGCACCATCCGGTACGGGGTAGTCGTCCGTGCGAAAACCAGGCTTTACGCCCGTTTTGCACTTATCGAAACACGATTTGCAGCATAACGCCCCCGCGAGCCTTCTGTGCGTCGCGGGCACGCGTCTGGTCAGTAGCGTCGTAAAAAAAGCCAGTTTACCGTCGATAGACGCGCACAACCCGTCCTTAGTGAACACACACTCCTTCCCTATAGAGCGGATTTTCACGTAACACGCGTCGCAGCATGTTTTCCCAGCGTATTTGGCGTATTGCGGGTTACCTTTCGGAACGTGGTACTTCAACTGCGTGTAATTTACCTTGACGCCTTTTTTCTCGGCGTTCACGAGGTGCTGACACTCTCCGGTGTCAAAGAACACGCACCTTTCGTTTAGCGCTTTGCACTTGTAATGGCACGCTTCGCAACACAGCTCGCCCGGATATTTCGCGTTCTTCTTCGGCACGCGATACTTCAACTGCTTGTACACCAAAGGGATGTTCTTTCTTTTACACGATTTTGCAAACGTGCACGTTCCTTCCTTGGCGAACGCGCACATTTGTCCCATCGCTTTGCACCGTCGATAACACGTATCGCAACAGCGTTCGCCGGCAAACTCAGGGACAGACTCGGGAACTCGATACGACAAGACCTTATACGCCAAAGGCTCTGTCTCCTCGTCGTATAAATCTTTTCGTTTCAATTGCGAGCAGGTTCCGTCTTTGTGAAAAGCGCATCGTGCGCCTTTCGTCTTCAAGTGGTAATGACACGTTTCGCAACACCGTTGCCCGGCGAACAGCGGGTGCGTCGACGGAACTAAATACTTCAACTTGTTGAACTGTATGTTCTCCACGCCGCGTTTCAGGCAGTTTTTGTAGTACACGCACGTATCGTCTTGCGTGAACGCGCACTTTAACCCGCTCGTTTTGATCTTATAATAACACGATTCGCAACACGGCTCGCCCGGGTGCGTCTCGTGGTTCTCCGGGACCTTGTAACTCAATTTCGCGTACTTCACCGGCACATTTTTCCGTTTGCAGATGTCCGCGAACCTGCACCCTTCGTCAACAAATGCGCACATCGAGTTTGCCGCTTTAACTCGATAATAACACGTTTGACAACAAAACTTCCCGACGTACTTCCCCGCCACCTTTGGTACTCTCAAATTCAACTTGCTGTACTTCACCTCCTTCCCTCTCTTCTCACATCCGATGGCAAACCCGCACGTTCCGTCTTGACTAAACGCACACACCGGCTCTAACCCGGTTTCTGGATCAATATACGGCAATTTCTTTCTCCCTCGTTTCCCTTTTTGCGGTTTCTGCGCGGCAGCGTTGAACGGATATATGCGAGCGCCCGGATGCGTGCTATTCGCCATCATCAACTCCGGATTCGACAGCATCGCCTGATGCTGCGCTTGTTGCTGCAACAGCAGGAACTGCGCTTGTTGCGATTGTAACTGTTGATGCACAATCTCTTGCTGCCTCGCCAACGCGGCCGCGTACGGAATATCGTCGTTGATCGTGCTCAAAGCCCCGTACGCTTGCTGTTGTTGCCGCAACCGCTGCATATACTGCTGCTGTATCTGTTGTTCGTGCATTTGTTTTTGTATCCGCAGCAAGTGCTGCTCCGTCTTTTCTTGTTGTCGTTGTACTTGCTCTTGTTGCTGCTTGAGTTGTTCGGCATACGTCGCCGAGCCAAAAGTGGTCGATGGAAGCGCGGCGATGTCCTCCTTTACCCCTTCGCCGTGATCATCTCTCGCCTTATCCGCCGCCGCGTCGTCGTCGTCGTCGTTCTCATCAAGAATCACCCTCCTCTCTTCCTTTGTCTCTAAGCGCTCCTGCTGCGTCCCCGCGACCACGCCCAACGCCTCCGCCAGCGCTCGTCGCGTCGCCTCGTGCGACTTTTCCAACGTCTTCACCAACCGCAGGACGTTATTCGTATTTTCTTCCAACAATAACGAGTCGTCGTCGTCGTCAACATTATTAAAGTTCGTCACTGTTGGTGTTTTCGTTGCATTTTTTTCCTCCTCCTCTTTTTCTTCTTCCATTTTGCTCAAAAACAATTTCGCGACGGCTTCGTGATTGATCTTTTTTCCTTCTCTGTCTCCTCCACCTCCGGGGTTATTCGTATTCTCGTTGTTACTGTTAAGAAGTAACCCAAGGTCGATCCCGGATCGTTTCGGCGCTGACTTTTGTCTCGGCATTAGTAATGAAGATGAAGCGTAGGGGGGTTTGAGACAAAAAAAGGACTTCAGACCGAAGTTAAATTAAGTTGGTATTCACGGACGAAATTCTCTTTCTCCCCTCTCGTGTCTTTCGCTCGGTTGTCGCTCCAACGGAGGCCAAAGTTAAAAGCAACGAGGTCTCCGCGTCTCCAATACTCCTTTCTTTGATGCATTTCCTCCGGTAGTAGGAGAAGGGCGTGGTCGTTCGTGGTGGAAATAAAAGAGCGCTTTTTCCACAACAGACACACCACGTGTCTTTCTCTGACGTTTTTTTCCGCCCCACGTAAAATCTTATTATTAAAAAAAAACTCGCATGGGGGAGCTTTTTGAAAGAATTTCGCTTTCTATCGCTCTCTCTTCTCACTTTTCCTCCTCGTGTTTTTCGCAGTAAAAAAAAGTAGTGGTGGTACTTTCGCCTGAATCAATCGCCCTTCTTCTTTCTCTTTATCTCTTCTTTCTGGAGGAGAAAACGGACACCAACAAAACCACCACCACCACCCCGGGATGAGGATTTTTGTGAGAGAAATTGTAAGGGGGGGCAAAAGTCGTTCGATCTCAAAAAAGTGTCGGAGGGGAAATAAAAAAAAAATCAATTTTCAAACCCTAAATATAAAAAAAAACGCCGGTTCTTTCTCTCTTTTCTGTCGCCTTTTTGCGTTTATCACATTTACCTGCCTTCCTACCTACCTGCTCTCTCTCTCTCTCTTTCTCTCTCTCTCTCTCTCTCTCTCTGAGAAATGCGAGCGGTGGGCGCGTCTTTGACGTCGTCTTCTTGTTCTTCCTCCTCTCTTTTGCAGAGGAGGAGTTTTTGTCGCGTCGTCGCGAGAAGACGAGGAAGAAGAAAGAGTTGTGCGAGAATTGGATTGGCGGCACCAACATCATCATTTTCATCATCATCATCATCATCATCGTCCGACGAAAACCAGAAGAAGAAGAAGAAAGAGCCGAAGAACGACAACAGCGACGACAAAAACGACTTCGACGACGACGAAAAGAAGAACATCAGTATTAAAACTGTGCTCAGATTCGACGTCGTGGCGAAACTCAAGCCAGGGGAGACGCTCAAAATTGTCGGGTCGATTCCTGAGCTCGGAAATTGGGAGCGTAGAGATGGGTTGGCGTTAGTATGGTCGGAAAATCACCGGTGGAAAGGTTCGATTGAAATTGAACGATTGATTTTTGTTGGTCATCATCACGGTGGTGGTGATAAGTTTGAAGAGGAGGAGGAGAAAGAGGTGGAGAAGGAGAAGGATTTTCGAGCTCCCCGCGTGGCGGCGATGGACGAACCGGTGACGATGAAGTGTGTGATTGAGAAAAAGAAGAAGAATAACGAGGAAGGTGATGACGATAACGCGAATTACGTGTGGGAGGAAGGGAAGAACAGAGGAGTTGAGTTATTCTCGTACGACGTCGCGTGCGTGAACGGAGAGTTGAGGTACCCGGACGCCACGGTGACGGGAGCGTTTGGCCATCCGGGAGAAACGACGGTGGTTTTTGACGACGCGATGTATGCGAAGAAGATAAAGAAGGAAAACGAAAGCGAAGAAGGAAGACGAGAGGCGATAGATGCGGCGGAACGGAGTCGGGAGTGCTTGATAGAGTGGGAGGAGAAACAGGAGAAAGGAGAAGAAGGAAGCCTTACGAGTAGTAGTGGTAGTAGTAGTAGTAGTAGCGGTAGTAGTAGTAGCGGTAGTAGCGACGGCGAGGACGTCGCGAAAGCGCGACACGACGAAGAAGCGGAAGAAGCAGATGACGCGCAAGAAGTATCCGAGATGATTAAAGAAGAAGAAGAAGAAGCAAGAAGAAGAAAACGTATCATCGATGAATCGAAGTTCACTCCGTCTGTCGTGCGCGTCGCCAACGTCGACACCATGAACAGCAAATGGCACTTAAAGTTAGAATCAGTCAAAGGTATCGTTGGTTTCAACGTTCCGGAGTTGGACGACGAGAAGCTCGCGACGGCGGCCACGTATTTACGATGGGTCTCCGCGGGTACGATCGAGTGCACGCATCCTGAAGGCGCGATTCCTCGCAACGAAACTGAAAACGCTGAAGAGTACAACGAGAAAAGACGAGCGGCGATTGAAGCGCGATCAATTTTTGCCAGCGTGGAAAAAGTCGAAGGCGAGACGTACCAGTTTGGTCAAAAATTAACCACCTCTGAGGCGAGCTTAGTGAGGCACATCAACCCGTGGTTACCGAGCTTTGACGCGAGGTTTGCTCCGATGGCACCCTTGACAAAAATTCGCGACTTGTGCAATGCCATCGAAAACGACGACGAACGTAAAGACGCCGTGCCGGAATGGTTGAAAACAGAAGTAAAACACTCCATCGAGGGTAACTTGCTCAAAAACTTTGACGCGGACGCGTTAACTGCCACGCGTCGCATCTTGGATAAAGTTCGAAGATTGAACAACACGGACGAAAACGAAGAAGCGTCGATTAATGAAAGCTTTGTGGATGATTTGAATGCGTTCTACGTCGAGTTGAAATCCTTCCTCGGCGGCGGTCAAGTTTTTGAGAGATTAGACGACGTGAGAGATCGATTGGACGACGAAAGTGACGTCATGCAAAGCGTGGCAACGTTGTATTCGGCACATTTTGCCGCGCAATCGGCGCGGATCACCTCCTCGTTTAATACGAGCGGTAGCGGTGGTAGAAATAACAACAATAACTACGATGACGACGATGATGTTAAAAATATCAACGAGAACCGCGGGTGGTTTTCCGAGGAAGGCGAACAAACTTTGAACGCGTTGAGAGCGGCGACGAGAGTTCGCGCGCATTTTTGCTCCGGTCTAGTCACCGGGCTACGCAACGATGCTCCGGATGAAGCGATTAACGAGCGCCATCGATGGCGTCAGTGCGAAACGGCGCTCGAACAGTACGCGTTTTTGAGGTTGGCGGCGATTGAGAAGATGGCGCGAACTTCGAACGTGTACGAGGAGGTTTTGTCTTCCTCTGGTTCGAACGTGGACGCACAGTGGCAACGCATGAGTGAAATCCTCGCCATTGGTTTAAGACACGTTGGGATGAGTGGATATGAGCGACGCGAGTGCGAAACCGTCGCCGCTGAATTGGAAACGTGGTGTAACGTCAAATCTCGCGGGAGTTCAAAGAATAGTCCACCAACTGAATCAATCGAATCGCTTCGAAGACTTCGCGCGAGTTTAAACAGAGCTCGACGCATTGTTGATAGTAAATTGAACTCAATCGTGGAAGGTTTCGCGCTCGCACCGGAAATTTTAGGATACGCGCTCGGATTACCCGAAAACGTTGGCGAAGACCACGTCGAGTTTTCGATTCTCGAAGACGTATCGTTCGAAATTCTCCTGCTATTGAACGCGTGCGAGAAAGCCATTAATGCGGCGATTCACAAAGCAGCATCGTCGTTATCATCAGCAAACGAGAATACGCAAACGTTTAAGGTTGTATCTTCGACTGCGATGGATACCACGAGAACGGATGTGTGTCGCGTAGTCGTCATCGACGGCGCGCTGAACGAAGAGGCGTTGCAACGCGCGACGACGACCAAATCAGGCAGTAGGAAGAAAAACGGTACAGTGCCAGTGCAAAGTGAGAACGATAACTTGTTCGTTGTCGTGCGGAGGAATAGTAACGATGATGCCGCATATCGCGATGAAACTGAATTTGAGTTTGGCGAAGCGTATGCCAATCGCGTTAAATGCGTCGCGTTTATTTCGGCATCTTCCTCGTCATCATCTGCCTCAGAAAAGAAGAAGAGGAAGACGAAAAAGAGCGCGTTATC
>Ga0209091_10001666_pt1 | contig 19316 bp, 13 predicted proteins | sample ArcticOcean_MG_C_6_FD_187438 | JGI IMG/M metagenome (GOLD analysis project Ga0209091, IMG submission 187438) | Marine microbial communities from western Arctic Ocean - ArcticOcean_MG_CB8_128 (SPAdes) (version 2) | ecosystem: Environmental > Aquatic > Marine > Oceanic | place: Arctic Ocean...
TTCATTTCTGATCCAACCTATTGTGGTAAGCATCCCAGATGTCTTCATTATATACAAAGAGGTGTTTCCACTATGTATACTATGACGTTTATCTCAAATCAGTCAGGTTTCTTTCATCAATCACTTTACTCTCCTCGCTAGATATAAAGTCTATACTCTCCATATACTGGGTAAAATACTTTATTTCATATAATTATTCAACACAGCTAAGGTGATCGCACCTATCATCAATGGTGCATCCCAATCAGGCTTACTCGCCTGACCCCAACCCAATGTGAAATATACACTCAGAAATACTCCAATCGTACGCAACAATGCCTCATATCGAACATCCATCTTTACTCTATAATAAGATTAATAATCTCCGGACCCTCAAACATAGCATCAGGTAACCCTTCATCAAATACATCCCCATGAGTATCACACAACATACAAAACTCCCCAATTCCATGCATATGTTCAGGTTGCACCTTCTTCGGCTTTGGAACCTTCTTCACCCTCTTAACCTTATCAGGCTTGGGAGCCCTCTCCCCGTGCATTCTACAATACGCACTCCCTGGAGCAGCCTTATTCCGACATGGGGTCCCCTTACCAGTAACACCTTGACAAGTTGCCGTCGGTGTAGGCTGTAAAGACAGCACAATCTGACGGAGTTCACGGAGTTCTGCAAGTATTTCTTCCATTTGTCTTGAAAATTGAGGTATCGATAAGCTTACTTAGGTTGTGTGCTACGTATAAAGACAAAAACCTTTGAGAAATTAAGATATGGAACAATATTCTTGGGAAAACTTCTCGAAACAGTTTAGTCATCTATCAGGTGTCATAGGTATTTATGATTTTACCCTCACAGAAATAGAAAGTACAGATCCTATAGAAAAGTCGTTCCGATCATACACCGATGTATTTAACAATCAAGATCAAAAGGTTTCATATCTCATCAAAATATCAGATACAACTGCATCCATCTCCGAGTCTAAATTCATGAAATTTGTGTCACCCATCACACAAAATAGAGTAAATGTTGAACGTTGTATGTTACGCATTCAAACAAATCCTTGGAGACATTCATGTCACTTTGATACTTATGATCAGACAGTCATAATGTTAGATGGTGTAAAAAAATGGTTACTCTTTCGTCTTGTATATAGTGATATCAACGAAGAAAGGCAATTCATACAAAAAGTCAATGGACTAGCATTCGAAAAACTTGAAGAACTTTTAAAGTCTATGAAAGTCGTGTACATCGTAAAAACATCTAAACCTGGAGATGAATTTTTTATACCAGCGGGGATGTATCACGCCGTCGAGAATGAGAACTATGGGAAGGGTACAATATTCGTAAATGTAGTTCATAACGGTTTCAGTGAAATACTCGATAAAAGGTTCACACAAATCTGGCCATCAATGGCTCAAAAGTGTGAGAACCAAGTTTTTTATTAAAATGTTTGTATATTATAGATAATGGTAAAACCAGCCGTAGTAGTTATATTAATTTCATTAATGTTATTAGTTTTATGCTCTGCCTCATTTTCTGTAGGTGCTTATGTTAATAATCAATCACCGGGTGAAGACAAAGACAAAGACAAAGACAAAGACAAAGACAAAGACAAAGACAAAGACAAAGACAAAGACAAAGACAAAGACAAAGACAAAGACAAAGACAAAGACAAAGACAAAGACAAAGACAAAGACGAAGTGGTTGTGGAGCGCGAAACACAAGGAACCAAACCGCGGAAGTCACCAGCGGTGAAACCAGCGGTGAAACCAGCGGTGAAACCAGTGGCGAAACCAGTGGCGAAACCGGTGGTGAAACCGACAGCGAAACCGGTAGTGAAACAGGCGGCGAGAGTGGCGAGAGCGAAACCGTCGGCGAGCGCGATGATGGAGGCGAGAATGGCGAGAGCGGAGAAAGCGGAGTTGGAGGCGAGGCTGGCGGAGGTGGAGGCGAGGGCAGCGAAACCGGTGGCGAGCGCGGCGAGAGCCGCGGCTTTAGCCAAGGCGCGAGTCAAACGAAGTACCGCGGCTAAAGCCAAAGCCAAAGCCAAGGCGGATAAAGTTCTCCCTTGTAGAGGTAGTTGGGGTCGCGAGATCGGTGTTGCTCGTTGGGGTAAGAATATATGGAGTGCATGTAGTAAGCCATGTGGTGGTGGTGTCAAAACTCAAACATGGAGAACAACACGGCAGCCACAAAATGGTGGAACAGCTTGTCCTAGTACAACAACAAGAAGTCAAGAATGTAACACAAGTGCGTGTCCTACAGGTGTGACACAAACACAAGAACCAGTAGCACCAGTAGCACCTACACCTACAGTGGATACCACAGCATATGAACTTAGGGATAAATCTACATTCCCTTCATCTGTACAATCCAAAATCACTACATATGGAGCTCTAGGAACATATGATAGGTGTATGGGAAATAAGAAGAGTCCGTACCCGAAAATATGTGGAAAAACTATCGGATTTACAGCCAAGAATGCATCACCAAATATATATAGTTTGTACGAGGACGAATGGGACGATGGGATACGGGAGAGGACTATTGCCCAGCATTGGGTGGCAAATGATAATGGTGTAAATTGCAGAGATTTATTTACTTATGAACTTGATCAACACAAACAACCCGAGGGTTTTGACGGTGAAAATGTTGAAGTATGGAGAGTCTCTGCCGCAAATATGTACAAAACTGATATGCCAGGTGCTGCTAATTTGGGTAAAGACCTATATTGTCCACCGTTATATTACAAGGTGGTAACCTAAATTAACATAAAAAGGAACTACACAAATTTGGCCATCAATGGCTCAAAAGTGCGAAAACCAAGTTTTTTATTAAAATGTTTGTACTTACTCACTAACAAATACTTTGTAAATGTCTTCGGCTCATATATATTCTCTATAGGACTTTTCATAATGTAATCAATATCCACCCATGTCATGCGTAGTATTAAATCAAGTAACTCACATGAAATGTCTGGATGCTTCAAAATCGTATACTCATATCGATTCTGAACAACCTCTAAACATTTGAGAATGATGTCACCATACTCTTCCATAAGTTCATCAAACATCTGTATCACAAGACTTTTGTAAGTCTCTTCCTGCTTCTCCCGATACCAACGTTTCTTCAATTTTGTAATCCCCTTAAAACACATAGAAGCCCTACACATCGGACACGTCGACTTTCCCTTCATGTACCACGTCTTCGTACATTCATGACAAAGGTTGTGACCACAAGTGAAATGACATCGCGCCTCACTTTCGTAACACACTGGACACTCCATGGAATCGGCAAGTCAAATTATTCTTACAACGAGTTCCCTTTTGGGTGGTGTAGGGGCAAGGGAGAGCCTTGAACTTTTCGTTCTCAATTCAGAGGAGTTCGTTCTCCGCAATGAGGGCGAGGTATTCTAACATTTTTTATCTATTGAGTTTTACTTAGGCTTATATTTACACTTATACAAAATTAATTATTTTCTTATATTATATTAAATGTCTAGACCTATACAAATAGTTATACTGGAAGCATTGATTATCGGGATCATGAATGCTGTACTCATCCTGTTGGTGAGTAAACTTAACCTCAAGGTCGATACCCCAATACTCTACCTGATCGCTGGCGCTCTGATACATCTCATATTCGAATACACGGGTGGAAACAAGTGGTGGTGCACCCAAACTTATAAGTTGTAATGCACCCTCAGATAATTCTGCCGTTCCCTAAAATCATCAATTTCAATCTCCAAGTTCCTCTTCAACTCCATCGCTTCGTTCGTTTTTGTATCGATGCGATGATTTTCGAGCATCTTATAATCTTCGTATATCTTCTTCTCAAACTTCTTACTCGTGAGCTCCTTACGGTCCTCTCGGGACAAATAAGCCCACTCTGTAATTCTGACGTAATTCTCAAAGGTTGCTTCACTTGAATCAATATCTTCAAAAATGTTGAGATCGAAAATTGGGGTAAATGCGGTAAAGTGTCGCATAGCAGCTTCTCTGACCTTCTTCGTCATGCGTTGAATAGGTTTCGAAATTTTGATCATATCTTTAGCCACCTTCAAGTCAGCCAAGAGTCGCCGAAGACACTCTTCGTTCTGTGACCACTCATCATACCACTCTGGACGCCAAGCCTCATCATCACTATCACTATCGACGGGATCATTCACAATTCGATGAATAGCTAATTCACCTGGTTGAACCACTTGAAAGGGGACACGGCGATTGTCCCTTACAGGTGGGTCGTTATTTTTGGGTATGTTGTCGTGCACTTGCTTGAGGTTGTCACACATCTCCAAGTAGGTTCCCTCGGGGATAATCTTCGAAATGTCATCCAGGGATTGCATGAGATTTCGAAGATTATCCATTTTAACATATATTTCACATTTTACAAGGTTTACTTAGGTTACTTGTAGCCAAGATCTTTACAACGACCCATACTGTAAGGGTTGTCGATTACTTTCTTATCGGCGAGACTGTAGAATTTTCCAGTATCACCCTGCATAATACCGGCGTAACTGTCTTGAACCATCAGAATGTAGTCGTGCTCTTGCAATGGGTCGTCGAAACTGTGAATCTCTTCGAAACCCTCATTATCATATGCACACGCCCGTTTATTATACTTACAAGCTCGTTTTTGTTGAGTCATTGGTTTCTTCACCATTTTATCGTATCCAAGAATGTCACCATCCATTCGAACTAATCCATCGTATTTAGCTTTCTCTTTCCACGCAAAATTATGACTACCACGCCTGTCACGACCAGTAATTGACAAGACATTTACTCTCGTTTTCTTGTCGGTACCATAAGAAATCTTGACATTACCCTTTTGAACAACCTGACCGTTTGTATTAAAGCTTTTTTTACCGGAGAAAGCTATTGTTGGTAATATATTTTTAAGATCAACGTTATTCCAGGATACATCCTTACAACCCTTCTTAAGAATTTGAAGTTCTTTAGCCTTTCGCTCCAATTCAAGTTGTTTTTGTCTTTCCTCTTCAACCTTCTTTGCCTTTTCTATTTTAGCAAGATCAGCTTTCTTAGCAGCCTCAGCCGCTGCTCTTGCTTCTTCTGCCAATTTATCTTGAAGAGCCTTGACCTTAGCTGCGACTGCTGCTGCCTCTTCCTCTGCTTTCTTTTTAGCTTCAGCAAACGCTAACAATTCAGCTGCTGCTGCAGCCGCTGCTGCAGCTGCGACTTTCTCCGCTTTAATCCTGGTGGCTTCATCCTTCGCGTTCTTCACCGCTTCTGCCGCCTCCGCCGCCGCCTTATCCGCGGCATCTTTCGCTGCTATAGCTTTAGCTGCTGCCTCTTCAACTGCTTTCTTGTCCGCCTCAGCCTTCCGCTTGATTTTGGATAAGTCTCTTCCAGTTTGTTCTGCTGCTGCAGCCTTCTCACCAGCTGTAACAACTCTTTTAGTCTCTTCACGTTGAGCTTCGGCCGTGATTATTTTAACTTTTTCCTTTTCCTCTAACAGTTGTTCGATTTCCTTATCAAATGAAGGAGGCTTCTCAATGACTTCAATGACTTCAATGACTTCATCTTTTTCATCGCTCCCACCTGCAATGTTAACCTGTGCTGTTGCAGAACCAGATGAAACTTCCTCCTCCTCTTCCTCTTCCTCTTCCTCTTCCTCTTCCTGGGTATCAGGGGTAGACATAGATTCTGTTTCTGTTTCTGTGGTAGATTGATAATATATAAATCCACCGATAGCTAATACTATTAATAGTAATGAACATAACATCAATAGAACAATGCCGACCATCTACTATTAATTAATATTTTTTTTACATAGTATCCAATCGATCGTCGGAATCTTCGAGCCAATCAAGTCTTTTCTCTAAAGATGTACGATACTTGAACCGGAAGTCATTCTCAACATCTATATATGCTTTGCACATCGAACGGAAATCATTTTCGGGAAAGTCTATTTCAACTTCATCACTACCAAGGCCGTGCATGTAGTGGTAATGTTTAATAACCTTTTCGCGAATCTTCTTGGTAATACGCTTGATCGGTTGTGCATCTACCAGTTCCTTTTGGAGATATGTCATTTGCCCCTGAATGAAATCACTGTCCACATTCAAAGCTTTGTCGAAGTAATAGTCATGAAAATAATGAAAGGTTTCTTCGGATGGACCAATAGGGTGGATTCGAAAGTCTTCATAGTCAAAGAAATACACAGGATCTGCCCTCTTGTTATACGCATTCTTCAGATGTTTACATAGTTCAAGATACTCCCCTTCAGGCAAACTAGTCGAGTGTTTGTCAATTATTTGCATTGCCTGAAGCAAATCATCCATACTTAAACTTATTGACATTGATTTGTTTAATTAACTTACTGGATAATGATTAATGGTTAAAAAATTAAACTCTCCAATGTATAAGGATGGCTGGGCGTTTCGATATAGTCGTTACTGGTATACAGGACATATACCTGACAGGTAATCCACAAATGTCTTATTTTCTGAATCGCTTCAAGAGACATACAAAATTCACGACACAGGTATTTGAGATGCCATTCAATGGCGTTCCTGAAAGAGGAAATGTATTAATAGCCCCCATTTCTACAACATCCGGTGATATGATATCAAATATGACATTGAAAATATTCGTGGATAGAAACAAAACGTCTAATGTATACGATTCATTCATAAAATCCACTATAGACTATGTAGACCTTTTCATAGGAAAGCAACATATCGACCGACTAACATCTGACTATATCATGATGTACCGTAAATTGCGATCAAATGAAAAAAACGACTTGAATATATTGTACAGGGATTCGTACAATATATATTCACACTTTTCTTCGAGTATACCCCTTTACCTAGATTTACCTTTCTACTTTTACAAAAATCCACATTTAGCAATACCGGTGTGTGCCATGTATAAACATTCTTTAGAAGTTCATGTCAAGATGAAAGACCCTATAGTGTTTCAAGATGAATATATGCCTACAAATTATTCTGAAGACCTAAAAATTGCAAAAATTTCATTGAATGTCGACTATCATCATCTCATGGATATCGAGAGAGACTTTTTCAAGACAAGACCTTTGGAATATATCATAACACAAACACAGAAAGTTGTAAAAGATATAGATTCTAATGATATCGACAAAGAACACACGTTTATGTGTGGATTGAAGAATCCTGTACGCGAGTTTATGTTTTTTCTTCAACACAATGCTTGGGAGAATTTAACAAATAGAGGAAATATAAATGAAGAACTAGACTATGCAAATTTCAAAATTAATAACGAGACCCTATTCACGGGTGAACATCTAGAGTTATCTTCTGAACAATTCCTGAAACGATACAAATCTCCAAGTGATATAGTTGAAGAAGAACTTATATGGCACAGAGATCCTAGATTCTATAATCAAACGTTTATTCCACTGAATGATATCCTATCACTCGACGCGGTTCGTAATTTACCCGGACAAGGTGGTGGAAGTAAAACCACATTGGGCTGGTTTAAAACATTCAAGGTGAAAAATGGTTTATTCTATGTGTATTCACTTGGAATGGATGCATCGAATGGGGAACCGTCTGGGCAACTAAATATGAGTCGTATTATTCACCAACAGTTTACGTTTAAATTTAAAACACCAGATCCAAATTCTATATATTCGGTATGGAATAACCTATATAGATCTACACTTAGTTTGTATGCAGTGAACTATAATATCATCGTGTTTAATGATGGGTTATGCGGCTTAAAATATTAATGTGTCAATATAATAATGGCAGCCAGGTTAGATTTGGTGACATATGGTGAAAATGACAAGTATCTAACCTCAAACCCGGAAACAACATTCTTTCATAAACAGGTAACTAAACGTCCCAACTTCTCTATTAACTATTCAGAGTTGGATACACAGAAAGAAAATATAGGGTTTGGAAAAACCATTAGGTTCAAAATACCACAGAATATAGGTGACTTGCTCAAAAGTGTCACACTTAAAATAAAAGCCGATGACATACCAGACCAATGGAACCTTTATTATCAAGATGGGGCTGGTGTAGGTGTCATAGAATACGCAGACCTCATTATTGGTGGCACAGTGATTGAACGTGTGGACTCGAATTATATCACAATAGAGAAAACGTACTTTAACAATTCGAGACAGCAAGAGAGTGTCGAAAATTTAACTGGAATAATTCCACAAACGACATTTTCTAGTTGGTATGGGTGTAAAAAATCATTTTCACAGAAATATACACAAAAGAGCTTTGATTTTCAAATCGATATACCTTTTTATTTTTGTAAAACACCCGAACTAGCTTTACCCATTTGTGCTTTAACGAAACAAGAAATTGAAATTGAAATAAAGTTCCGTGATTTGAAAGATGTTGTGTTCTCTAAAACATCAGACTTATATGGCGAAGAATCTGCAAATTTTCCGTTTCCTACATATTATGATGAAAACTGGATACGAGATAAAAGTACAATCTATGTGGAAATGATTAAAGGTTGGGAGAGAACTGTATACTCTTATTACAAATACAACAATGTATCATGGTACGATAATGTTGGTGCAGAGATAGGAGATGCCCGTGCAGGTGATAAAGGGTTAGGTATACATCGCTATGATACAAAATTTACCGTAAGAAACTATTTCCCATATTCTGATACATACGTTAATCCATCGTGGTCTATGATAGATTTTCTTAAAGATAATGGAGCTCACACATATGAACTGAATTCAAATGCTGGGTTTAAATGGATTCCTGAAATGTTCACGTATTCTGACATCACCAAAGTCTTCTTTCAGTCGTTTCCATTTTCTGTGAATAGTACTATTAATATGCGTATCACTGATGGTAATAAAGAATACTCGAAAAGTGCAACCCTGAGAAACCCCTACTTAGCGAACCAGGTATTAGAAGCTTTAAATACCCTATACGCCGAGACGTCAACATTTAGTTCATTCTCGATTGAAAAAACAGGACCTAATTTACTGAGTAATGTTTACAATTATCAATTAGAAAATGTATATGGTGGGGGTGCTAAACCATTTTCAGACATTGGAAAACAAAATGATTTAGCGATGCCATTTAATTGGAAAAATGTAGGTAGTATAGCGGGATTTGCTATACTTGGTGATGTTCGAGCAGTATTACTTCAAGGTCAATCTCCAGTTACAATCATAGAACCAGAATCATCGGTATACTCTTACGCAAACGGTGGTGCTGGTTTCGTTCGAACATTTATACATTTTCCCGTTGGTCAGGGTTACAACGCTGAATGGGATCCAAGTGATTCTTTTGTAAATTCTAATGCGAATCTTAGAAAATCTAGACTAGAGGAGATAGAACAGATAGAGAGTTCTAACAAAAAATCTAGTGATGTGATCTCAAAGGGGATTCTTGAATTACATTTCCCAATGCACGATTATTTTGAATCTGGAGGTTATAAAAATTTAAAAGGAATAGATGAACCTTGGCAAAACGTTTCCTGGAACACTCTATCAGTTTTCCCCGAGCCGGCACGAAATTTGCGTGGGGTCCAGGGTCTGTATAATTTTGGTGAAATGACACGTGTATCATCAGCTGGTAAAGCAATCGTAGCTACTACAGGTAGTGTCGATTTTCCAGTTGATTTAAGAGTTTATACTTGGTATCCGAATAAAAAAAACGGTGGTCCACTGACACCTGGTTATACTGTTCCGAATTCAAGTAATTTTACTAGAACTGACAATATAGGAGATAGCTTTCAACTTGTATGGCCAAATTCAAGAATTAATTTGAATGCTGTTATCCGGGGTACCCCTGTAAATCCGGTGTCAGATCTACAAATGAGTGACTATTGGGAAACAACAAATTTTAGTGCATCTTTCCTAGATGGTCGTTCCGCGGTGACCGATAATGGACACTTTGCTTTGTTTTGGGGACATGTTAGGAATATTACAATACCTTATAGTTATGTTTTAGATACACAAACAAATAATAGTAGAGGGTCTGTTAGAATATATGAATGGGATTTTGATGACTGGAACACATATCAAGCATATACAAGTGATTGGGACAAAGATTTTTCAATTGTCCAAACACTTTCTCCACCCGATACACCATCATATAATTACAATTTTGGACAGAAAATGTCTATATCTAGAACGAGTCAAATGTTAATCGTATCAGAACCACATTGGGTTCCACCCATCCGTCAATTTGGATTTATTAAATCTCAGAATGTCGATTGGAATGTTGGTCGAATTCACGTATATAAAAAAGATGTTGCAGGTGTATACCAATTACACCAAACCATCTACCCAGAATTACCTTCGTACAATGATAGACTAAAGCGTAGCCGGGATTTTAACCACGGGTTATATACATCGTGGAATGATCCTATACAGAAACGGTGGGAATTTGGTAAATCACTTGACCTTAGTGATGACGATAAAACCCTCATAGTTGGAGCAGATTCTGATACAACTCTCGGTGAAAATGAATCTCCTATTGGAACGGTTGGTGGATGGGTTTCAGTATATCAACTAAACGATTTGGGATATTTTGAGTTTAAATCAATCCTAGGTCAAAAACTTGGTGATGGTGCCCAAGCTGCTTTTGCTTCCAGTAGCATTTCTGTAACAACCAGTGGTAATGATATCGCTGTTTCTGCAAGTACAGCAGATTGGGACCCTGAAACACAACTACCATTTCCAGATACATCATTTGATCCATTAACAGAATTTGCAACTTCACAGATTAATGCAGAATGTGGCAACATACAACTTTTTTCACGTGATACAAAGACACCAAGAAGTTATCAAGACATTTATGTCGATATGAATACATCTAAACTAAAATTGGAATTAGTGTATCTCGATAAACCCGAACAAAACAAAATAAAAAATACACCTATGCTACAAATCGTCACACAGTTACAACTTAACAAGTTCAATTGGCGAGAGTACGAGGGTGAATACTATGACGACGACTATGTCCAAAAATCGCAGAAAAAACAATTCAAATTGAATTTCTCTAATCCGGTTAAAGAGTTTTTCGTCATCACGAAGAAAAATAATGAGCGTGCAATCACTCTCTTAGAAGACTCGAACACAAACACATCTGAATTATGTTTTTTTCAGGGTCAGACCGATTTTGATGGTTTTGTGAGAAATTATGGAAATAGAGAAACAAATCATGTATTCACATCAACTAAATACCCACAACCAGTTATGGAATCCATCAAAAGTATATCACTAAATTTAGATGATGAGGAGGTCATACCAGAAGATTGTATCGGTGAATTTCCGTCGCATTTTTTGAGAGCTATCCCAAGTGCGAAGTTCCATACACATACTTCTCTAAATCGGCGTATATACTTGTGGAGTTTCGCAACCCGTCCTGAAAGTTCGAAGCCGACAGGTCAATTCAATTTTTCAACTATAAAAAGTCAGGTGTTATCAGTTGAAGGTTTTAAAACTGGATGGACACATCAACATGACCTTTTTGTATATGCAAAAAGTTACAATGTATTGAAAATTGGAGATGGTATGGCTCAATTACTATATCCTTTGGTTGCTAACGGAAAATCAGAAGAGATTCGAGATCTGCAATTTCCTATACCAAACATAGAAGAAATTCTAATAGGGAATGATGTCATTACACATGAACGGTATCAACCTTTCGTAGATCCAGGAATTTCACTCTCACCCGACCTTACGTTCTCGAGTAGTAACAATTTAAACGTTAATGTTATCGGGACGTACGAATTTAACTATGCGATTGTCAACGAACACGGAAATTTAAATCCAAATGGTTTTACTAGAACTATAAATGTAGTAGATACAGTTGCTCCAGTTGTAACACTGAATAGTGCTGGTTCTAATCCTATAAATTTAGTATTCAATGACACCGTCACACCAGTATTTATACAACAGTATACAGAATTTGGTGCTACTGCTGATACAGGTGAATCGGTGACTATCAGTATCACTCGAACACCCCTAGGTGGTGGGAATCCAGTATCCGTACCAAGTGTAAATCCAGTTGTAGAAGGAACGTATACCGTTACATATTCAGCAACAGATGATGGTGGAAATACAGGAACCGCTACAAGAATTGTGACGGTTACTAGAGATATCACACCTCCCGTAATAACTCTAAACAATCCAAATGAAAATCCAGTCAATCTAATATTTAACGATTCAGTTTCACCGACGTACAGTGAACCATACACTGAATTCGGTGCTACCGCCGATGGAGGGCAAACAGTAATCATCAATAGTAGCAATATTGTTCCAACAAGTGCAGGTACATATGATGTTGTTTATACGGCTACAGATACCGCTGGTAATTTAGGATCCACTATACGAGAAGTCATATATACACGAGATATTGCATCCCCCATCGTAACTCTAGGCGTTCCAAGTTATAATCCCGTAAACCTGATATTTAACACATCGACTGGATTCTCACAAACGTATACCGAGGAAGGAGCTACTTCAGATGGAGGTGAGACAGTAACCATTAGTATTACTCGAACACCAATTGGTGGAGGAACAGCTGTATCAGTTGGAGCTGTCTCCCCTGTAGTGGAGGGTGTGTACACAGTCACATATTCAGCTACAGACACGGGTGGAAATACAGGAACCACTACACGAACCGTCACAGTCACAGAAGATACTACAGCCCCGGTAGTCACTCTCAACAACCCCAACGAAAATCCAATCAATCTAATATTTAATACAACAGTTACACCAACATTCTCACAAACGTATACAGAGCACGGAGCTACCGCCGATGCAGGGGAAACTGTAACTATCAGCATCGTTTTTACACCCCCGGGTCAATCTCCTACATCGGTTGCAGCTGTAGACCCCGTAGAAGCGGGTGTGTACGTAGTTACATATTCGGCTACAGATACAGCTGGTAATATAGGAACTGCTACACGAACCGTCACGGTCACAGAAGATACTGTACCACCAGTTCTTACTCTCAGCAACCCCAACTATAACAATGTGACGTTGGTATTTAACGATTCAGTTTCACCGACAAATAGTGAACCATATGTTGAATATGGTGCTACCTCCGATGGAGGGGAAACGGTAACCATAAATAGTACTAGTATTAATCCTACAAGTCCTGGTACGTATGAAGTTGTTTATACAGCCTTAGACATTGCTAACAACGCAGGAACCGTTAGTAGATTTATCACATATGTCAGGGATATTACTGCACCTATCATAACTCTAGGTGTTCCAAGTTATAATCCAGTGGCTTTAGTGTATAACGATACTGTTTCACCGACTTTTTCACAAACGTATACAGAACAAGGAGCTACTTCAAATGGGGGTGAGACAGTAACAATTAGTATCACACGTTCACCAATTGGTGGAGGAACGGCTGTATCAGTCGCAGCTGTAAATCCAATAATACAAGGTGTGTATGTAGTTACATATTCAGCTACAGACGTGGGTGGGAATGTGGGAACCGCTACACGGACCGTCACAGTCACAAGAGATGCTGTTGCACCAGTTTTAACGATACAGGGTCCTTCATATATTAAAATCAGAGCGGGTTACACGGGGTCTTTAGGAATACCAAGTCCACCCGTTATTGTCACCGACAATTATGACTCGAGTGTATCATTCTCGATAAATGACCCCCTTAACCGTAATGCAGTAGGTACTTATAATATCGTGTATTCAGCCACTGATACAGCTCAGAATACAGGTACGGCTATAAGACCTGTACAAGTCTATGCAAATCCTACAGTACCTTCTTTCACATTAATTGGAGGTACCCAAACTATACTAGAATGTGCTACATATACCGACCCTGGATTCGAAAATCTCAACACTGATATTTCAGAAACGCCAACCTTTTCGACTAACGTTAATACAAACACCATTGGTTCATATACAGCTTCATGGACTTCAATTAACTCAAATATTATACTGGGTTCTACATCATCATTAATCCGTTCACGAACTGTTTCCGTTCAGGCTATCACGTTTACACCAACGAATACAAACGATGAGGCATATAGTTTGTTTGAACCTGTAATTGATACTTCGGGGTATCAAAATACGGCTAATGTTAGGTTCGTTGACTCAACTAATTCCAGTTTTGTATTCACAAAACCAGATGGTAGTACCGCTACAGTGACACAAGTTACCCGTCAATACAGACCTACATGTAATAACCGTAATATTGCATCCAGAATTATATATAGAGTTCCCGGATTTTTACGAAAATCGATAGCAGCTTCATCGATTAACGCTTCAAATGGAGTTACAACAAATTATTCTGGTCCTCGGAATATTGGAACAATGGTGGTCCGCACAACATTTACACATAGAGCTCAAAATGGATCTAGCTACTCGAGAGGACTCATAGGGCATGTTGGATATCTCTTGTGTTATGCAGAATCTCCGGGTAGTAACCAAAGTCGGTTAGCTTTTAGGTTTAATAACGGTGTTTCACAACTGGCTACTGGTTCTTACATAAACGTACCTTCGTCTTTTGATGACCAGAAAATTGTCATCTCTATGACTGGAAAGATGGTTAGGGCGACAAATACAGTACAAATTGGTGCAAGTACATGGAGACATACTACCCTACATGCATACTCTGTACGCGTAAGAGCTTACGCATTTTCAGGAACTACTCAAACACAGAGTGATATACAAGATGGATCTGACTCTATTCTATTCGGAGGTACCCAGCTATCGCGAACATATAATACTTTTCAGGATACTGGTTCCTCGACACATGTTGGCCCAACTTATGCTTTATTCGATACAGTCGGGGGTGTTATCCCAATTGGAGTATTTAAAACAACGGTGGGGGCTGTTTCGAGCTACGCGGGTGGTACCGGTTTGAACATGTCAGCATGGGACATTGATAGTGGGACTGCTTTCCAATTCACTGGGGAAGACATGAATGATTATGATTGATATAGTTTAAAGCTAATTTGTGTCTATATAGTATGGGTAGCGAAGCTGCTGAGATTTCACTGAAAGCTATTGGAAAGCAGGACACACACCTACTTTCCAAAGATTTAGAAAAATCGAATTTTAAGAATTCACATGAACCACATACCCCCTTTTACATGAAACAACGGGTGAAGACCATACAAAATGTGAATGATGAAGCAAATTGGCCTTGGGGTAAAACTGTAAAGGTTCAATATGATCCCAAAACGATGGGTGATCTACTCTCAAACATGGCCATAACTATACCTTTATCAGCCTTCCCTAACAACCCCCCAGGTATATTAGATAGATATGCACCGATGATAGGCTACCATCTCATCAAGAGTGTCACGATGTATGTTGATGAAATCATGGTAGAAAAAATTGATTCAGATTCAAATATAATTTACCATAATATATATCAAGACGCAGATGAAGAACAAATGTCTGAGATAAATATCAATCGAGGATGGTCTCATCGATTGTGGTCTACTAATTTTGCATTTCAAGAAATACATAAACAAACTGTCCCAATAACAATACCATTACACTTTTTTTTCGGTAGACGTTTTGAAGCGGGTATTTCGGAAAAGCCATATTTCCCTTTATGTGCAATTCACAAACAGAAAATAGAGTTTGATTTTGAATTCCATAAAAAAACATTCTTCACACCAACCAATGGTGATATAAAACTTGACTATTTCAATGTTGTAACAGACGAAATTAGACTGACAGAAATCGAACGTCTATACTTTGTAAAAGAAACACAAGTGATAACAACGGAATTCACGAACAAACATCCAGTGTATGAAAATAAACCGGGTACATCTGAAATTGTCGCTAATTTAGTTCCTAAAATTCCAGTAAAATCATTACATTGGTTTATAAGAAATAGTGATTTCGAAAAAGAAGACAACCCATTAGACACAAGTTTTGGTGATGAAATAAACTCTATAAGTACCGGAACGAATCTGGCGCCAGTTGCCAATTACAACAATAGGTTTAATTTTTCATCGGCATTACCCGTGGGACAATTAGTGGATGATGTATATTCGGAATATGATAACGTTACAGATATTGAAATGTATATCAACGGTGAACAAGTGATAAAAACCTTAGAGAGTGGTCCCAAATATTTTAGATTTTACACATGTTCGAAAAATAATCTACCACTGCCAAAACAGCAACATATATACACTTACACTTTTGCATTAAATCCAAAAGACCCAGGTCCTTCGGGCTATTTTGATTTTGAAAACACAAATTCTAACAAGACGTTTATTAGAGTTGCTATCAATGAGTCAATACCTAATAAACCTAGAAATGGTGTATGGAAAATGCATTTGTATTACACAGGGTATCGAACTATGCAATTTATGGATGGATTTATGTCTTTTGTATAATTATGTATAACAAGTCTGAATGTCATACAGGTATTGTCCATATAGGTTATGGAAACTTTCATAGAGCGCACCAGGCCAAGTACATTGATGAATATATGGAAAAGACTGGAGATCTTCGTTGGGGGATCGTAGCTGTCAACCTTGTGAATGAAGGATTCCGTGAAATTGATAAATATATACTTAAGACGCCGACGGAGTATAAGTTTGTCAGGTCACACCTCGATTATATCGACTGGACCAAGAATAGAACAATCGCTAAACATTTACTCACATTACCGAGTGTTCATCTCATCACCATAACTGTCACGGAAAGTGGGTATGCACCAGGATCACCCCTATTTGAGTACTTGGCGTGTGGTCTCAGAAACCGTAAAAACCCTATCACTATCCTATGTTGTGACAACATTCGACAAAATGGAATCGTTCTCGAAACACAATTCTTAGCGTATCTCTACCGGACAAATCAACACGAACTCGCGGGTTGGATTAAAAAAAATGTGAAGTTTCCATCGTGTATGGTTGACCGTATCACACCTCGAACGACAGATACACTTCGACAAGAAGTTGAAAAGATTTATCCAGGGTTTGGTCATAGTGCTGTACAGACAGAGGAATATACACAATGGGTCATTGAAGATAATTTCGCTTCCGAATTTCCCGACTTGACACAAGTTGGTGTTGTCATCACGAAGAATATTGAACCATACGAAGAGACAAAGATTCGTATTCTCAATGGGGGACATACTTCCCTCGCGTATATAGGTGCACTTTCAGGTTACAAAACATTTGATCAAGTCATGAGTGACCCGTCACATCGAGAACATTTCAAACAACTTCAGTCAGAAGAAATTATTCCATCCCTTGATATTGATCTACCCTTTGATGTGTATGAATATATCGAAAAGGTTCAAGAACGCTTCTCGAATGCGACTAACCTTGACGTTCTGGATAGGATCTGTATGGATGGGTTCACAAAGTTTCACACCTTCATCGTTCCATCTTTACGAAATTGCCTTGAACAAGGGAAGCGACCCACGTATATATACAAAAGTATCGCGGCGTGGTACATTTATGCTAGAAGGTTTGCTAGAGGGTGTACAAAGATTAAATATCAGGAACCAAATTGGACACTCCTCGAACCCCTCTTAAGGGATGGAATGGTTGAGTTATTTGTTTCAAATGAACGATTATGGGGAGATATACCAAGAAAATATGTAACATTTACAAGAGATCTAAAAACTATACTCATGTCTCAAACGTATGAAAGAGAGATTGACCTACTTGGTGAGGATTAACAAAAATGGGCACGTAACTCGTCAACTTTATTCACTTGAGCAGTCATTTCAGGATCATTTTGAACTTCTTCTTCAGTCATGACCCTGACTTCGTCGTTGTATTCCTCCTCCTCCTCGTCCTCCTCATCATCTTCACAAGCTTGGCAAGGTGCGTCAAACATGTGACAGATATGCTCTCCATTCTCGACCATTTTACATACATCGGGGTCGTTCATGATATCATCATCATCATCCCAAACCAGAGCACGTTCTACACGTTTTTTTATCTTTTCACTTTCAAGTTCTTTGACGCGTTTCTGAAGTCTACTGATTTCATCGTCAAGTTCCTTATTGGTCCACTCGTCAAAAGCATTAGACGTGGTGATTGTTTCTGCATTCGCGTACCATTCAGGGGGTGGGTCGCTTCGGGCGAGGGGTGGTGAAGGCATCTTGACAAAAATACCGGGAGGGAGCGGATGGCTTCGGGTGGATCCCATTATTTTCTTGAAAAATACATATATTGTTACAAACTTAGGTGCTATTTATCTAAAGAATTGTTCGACCAGTCGTGAACAGCTTCCTATCAAGGTTCCAGTAATCACGCCACTCGCGCTCAACATTGTTATCCCCCAATACATATTCTCTCTCTATACACGCCAACTCTAAGCTATCCATCTTTTTCTCAGACTCCCTTACCTTCTTCTCGGCATCTTCAACATTTGAGTTCCATTTCCTGTGACACTCTTCCTTGTAGTCATCGTAAATCTTTTTCTCAAACGCGGGGAGTTTTTGGAGCGTTTTGAGTGAAAGTTCATCAAAGAAGAACTTATTCTTTTTCGCGTTGTCAATCTCATCATCGGTTCCAATTTCCATCACAATTGGCCGAAGACCCCATTCCGTCAGGTTTTTCCAAGTCCAGCCTCCATCCTCGGTCGCAGCAATACTGGATACGCAACCAACGAGAATTGCCGTATTGAAGATGGATCCAAACAACCAAGATGGAAGGACCTTCCCATTCATATCCATTCTTTCGCACCAGGCCTTGATAGCTTCACTCTTGTGCCGCACAGTCATACGCTTGATGCCACTATAAGTACTCGTTGTCACTTTGTCGAACTTCACCAGATTCTTGTACTCTGCGTGCATCTGCTTCACCAAGCCAACAATCTCATCTTTGAGCTTCCGGATATCTCGCATACGTTCCTCCTCCACTCGAAGTCGTTGATCTTGAGCGGTCAAAATCCAGGGAGCCTCGTAATCACTGTCACTGGCTTGATCACTTTCAAGTTCTGAATCATCGTCGCTGTAGTAGAACGTGTCTTCGTGGAACGGTTTGTTACCGTTCATGTGGTCATGAACGCGTTTCATTTTATTGGCCATCTCCAGGTAGAGGCCATCAGGGATCTTACTGGAGATGTCGTCAATGCAAGCCATAAGGCTTCGGAGGTCTTCCATGTTGTTTGATTGTTTTTTATTGAAAAATATAAATTCTATGCTCCACTTAGGTATGGAACACATACGAAAGATCATGGAAATCATGGACGATGATGAGATGTTCCCAACAAGGAATGAGTGGGCGTATATAAAGATATCAAATGAACTCAAGAAATTACATTTCAAAATAAAAGAACTATCACACTCCCCAGCTACAATCAACCCTTCAGCACCCCCCCGTATTATTCGAGATGCATGGCGAGACCTACGCACTTT
>Ga0209091_10001667_pt1 | contig 19310 bp, 8 predicted proteins | sample ArcticOcean_MG_C_6_FD_187438 | JGI IMG/M metagenome (GOLD analysis project Ga0209091, IMG submission 187438) | Marine microbial communities from western Arctic Ocean - ArcticOcean_MG_CB8_128 (SPAdes) (version 2) | ecosystem: Environmental > Aquatic > Marine > Oceanic | place: Arctic Ocean...
TCTCTCTCTCTCTCTCTCTCTCTCTCTCCGAGAAGAAGAAGTGAATTTTTAAAAGTTTTGTCCGGGGTGTGTTGTTTGTGGAATGAAAAAGAAAATCGAAGAACGTTTTTCGTATTTTGATGCGACAAATGCAAAAAACACAAAACTTCTATTTTCGTCAAAAAAATGAACCAAAAAGAACAACACTCCTCGTCGGAGTGGTCGTTTCCTCCTCCTCCTCCTCCTCATCATGGGAAGACGAATAAGACGATTTCGACGCACATCATAGATGCTTTAGATGAATTCTACGGCGTGCGACGAGAAAGAACAATAATGGATGATGATCAAAGAGGAGGATTGATCGAAGAAGAAGATATGAACGAGTTTGACGAAGACGTCGTCTGTTTGTCCTTCGAAAACAATACTAACGAGAAGAAGAAGAAGAAGAAGGAAGATGGGAAGCAACAGGAATGTCTTAATAATAATAATAACGGTATTATTGACGACGACGACGACGAGAGAAATATGATGATGAGAGCTAATAAAACTAATAAAACGACGCAAACAATTAAATCTTCCAAAACCGGTCTGTTCGATGGCATACACAACGGTATCTTTTCAATCGGGAGGGGCGTCTCTACGGGAGCACAGTTTCTGGGAGATACGGTCGTTTCCGGCGTCGCGGTGACGACGAACGCGAGTTTATATTTAGGAAAAACGACCGTAAACATTGGTAAAGACGCGGTGATGCATTCATTTAACGCGATATCGTCGACGTTGATTACAACAGCAGCAGTAGCAACAACAACAACAACAACAACAACGACGACGACTCGTTCAGATGTGGACGAAGAGTTAATCGATGACATGTCCAACGTCTTGTTATCTGAAGCGCCGCCTCGTCCAAGAGGCCTTTCGATTGAGACGATACTTTTAGATGCCACCACAAACACAAAACGAATAGCAACAACAACAACAGCAACATTAGCATCATCATCCCTCGCGACGTATTTGTGTTTATGTGGCAACCGAATAGAAAAGGCGAAAATGGAGCAGAGAGTGTGTTCGTATTTACGAATCGTCGTATGCGGAAGCTGCTTCTCCGGAGACACTCGAATCATACCGCGCGACGTCTTGCACCGATGGGATTTCACGGAGAAGCCGGTGTGCAAACAATCTTTGCGGTTTTTAGAAGACGCGTACGCGATACCGGTGATTTCTTTGCGAAAACTTGGAGAAGTGAATCGATATTATTACTCGACGAGTATTTCTTCCAAAGAAGAGTTTACTCGTTTGCGCGGCTTTCTGGATTTGCAGATAAAGGTCGCCTCTCTCTTCCACCGCGTGGGCGAAAAGTTAAGGCTGTACAACATGGAAAAAGATGACGAGAGGAAGAAGGAGGACGAGGACGACAATGACGACACAGACGATGACGATGCTAGTAAGAACAAGAAGAGAAACCGTAAAGCGCTCTTACACTTTCTCGCGTCCATACCGGACGACAAGCGAAGGCTCGTCAGAGGCGGAGACGACGCCAAAGTTTCCATCAAAGAGCTCAAAGAGTTGCACGAATTTCGCAAACAGAGCGAGATTTGCGAGTATTTGAGCGCGATCGAAGACGAAGTCGTCAACGTGTTAGAGAGTTCTTTATAATTTAGTAGGGCGAGTTATTAGCAATGGCGGTCTTAATAGCTGCACGCGTAGAACATGAAATCATGAAATCATGATTCACATCGAAACACATACATACACATCGTTCTCTCTCAAACGTCTCGTTCTGAATGTATCAATAAGCAAAAAAATGAGTCTTGGGAGGATCGAACTCCCGACCTTCCGATTAGAAGTCGGACGCATTATCCACTTTGCTAAAGACCCGTAGGCGTTAGGGTTGGGAAATATAATAATAAAGAAATCCTGTGAATCGAACATTTAGGGTCAATTTTCATTTTCTCATCCGCCTCCAAAAAAAAACTCCTTCTTCTTTGGATAATTATTTTAGTGACAACACACGCACACGCGCAAAGGGAAAAGTCTCATAGAAATAAAGATAACGATGATGATGTCGTCGTCGACGCCAACAACGACGATGGGAAGAACCACGTCTTCATCTTCATCGCTGAAAACGAAAACGAATTCCTTCAACAATAATAATACAGTTAGGTTGAGTAAAAAGCGTTACAACTTTTCAACATCGTTCGTCCCTGCCGCCGCCGCTTTGCACACCACTACCAACAACAACAACAACATCAACAACAACATTCATACTATTAACACAACAACACATTCAACGAGTATTGATGTGAGTACTTCTTCAATGCAACAACAAAATCGCCGCCGAGGAAGAATGTCATCAAAAACAAATGCAACTGCATCATCGGACGAACCACAAAAAAAAGTAACAGAAAGTAAACCGCGTTTACCTGCGATGGATTCCATGCGATTCTTTCTCATTGGATACATCGCCATTGGTCATTTCATCGCGTGCGCGACGAGAGACCCTCTGTTATTAAAAATGTTATCGCAAGTCAACGTCGTCGTCGGCGCTTTCTTCGTCTTGTCCGGGTACGTCGCCGCGTACACGGCGTCAGAGTTGAACAAGTACGAACACACGGAAAAGAGATTTTTACCGACAAAAGTTGCCTACACCATTCAAAGAGTCATGGGGTTTTACCCGTTGTATTTTGCGACGCAAATTCTGTTCATGCCAGTGTTTTTGATCGCTGACGTGACTTACAACGGATGGGCGAAGTCAGCCTTGCACGCCGGTTTGACTTTTTCGCTCTCGCAGGCGTGGTTCCCGTCGCACGCGGAGTTGTGGAACGCGCCGACGTGGTTTCTCAGCGCGTTGACGTTTGCGTTTGTGGTTTTACCGTACGCGTTGCCTTCGATTGCGAAATTGAAACGGAAGGGATTACAAAGATTGTTCGTAAAGTTGATTTTGTTGACGTGTTTGGTGAAGTTTGCGTATTGCTACGACGTCTCTGGTTTTGCATTTTTTGAGGGCACCATGCCGCCAAAAACGCACCCGTCGTGGATGTTTTGGAATTCAGTTCGGTTTTCTCCGCTGTTTTCGACAATTGATGTGTTGATTGGTGCGGTTTCTGCTCGATTGGTGATGATTGACGGCGTCGAGAAAGTAAACTTTGATTCTGTTCTTCAGAAACCGGTTATTCCATTACTCTTGATGATTGGTTTGATCGTCGGGAGAGGATACTCGATCGTTTCCATGTCTGATGCAATTGCCAGGAGCATTTTCGTTCCTCTGTTTGCGTGGTTTACCATGAACATTCACCGCGAAACGGTCAGTAGCAGTCCTCGGGCGAGCCAATTTTCAATCTCGAGCGTTCTGTCCTGGAAACCGTTGACGTATTTAGGGGCGATTTCCTTCCCTATTTACATCTTACACGGACCAATTGGCCAGATATTCTATAAAAGGGTCGTAGCGAATAAAATTTTCGGTTTCGTATTCACGTCGAAACCGGAATTTTTCCCGGTCTGGATTGGAATCGTTCTCGTCAGCGCGGCGATTGTAAACGAAGTCTTCTTGAAGAATAAGAAAGTGCAAGAGCTGTCGAAGAACGTTTCAAACTCGTTGGTATCGTTATCTATCTCCGAGTAACTCTCTTCGTTATTTTTGTGATTACCTTACTGTTATATGATTAGTATATTAAGTTGTCATCATCATCGTGTAAAAGTAAATATTTTATTAAACATTCGTCAACGAAGACGCTTTTTGACTTCTTCTTTTTTCTCTGCTAAAGTATAATAGTAATCGGTTTCAGATCCTAGTGACCCCCCCGGAACGCACACGTTTATATGGTTTCATCATCTCGCTTTAAGAGAGAGAATCACCCCAGACGTTCAAAATATACTAAATTATTATCCTATTGTATACGTTTAAGCAATCCGTTGTTCTTATTCTTCTTCGTCACCGCCTTCGGCGATGTTGAAGTATCTCAACTCGTACACGTTTCTATCCTTGTTCGAGGCAATCACTCTCAACCAGTCTCTGACGTTGTGCTTCTTCAAGTACTTCTTAGTGAGGTATTTCACGTATCTCTTGCTCATGGCGGATTCGGAGGAGACGGTGACGGAGTTCTTGTCCGAGGACACCGAGACGGCGTCGCCTAAAGCACCCGCTTTGCCGCCAACTTTGATTCGTTCCGTGAGAAACTGCTCGAACGAAGCAATGTCCATGATGGCATCGTCAACCTGTGCGTTGTGAGTGCGTGGAAACAGAACAGATGTAATATACAGAATGATAATAGAGAGTGAAACGGTCAGTTTACGTTTCGCAACGGTTCGAGAGCGAGAGTATACGAAATCTTCCGATTCGCGCGCGTAAATTTCTCCTCCTTTCGACGGAGGAGGAGGGCTTGAGAGAAGACAAAAAAAAAATGCGTCTCTTTCTCTCTCTCGGATTTCGACGCGAAAACGATGCGCGCGAAAGAATCAACACGTACCGGTCGGGTGCAATCGACGACGAACGATTGGACTTTCTTAGATCCTTTCTTTGCTGCTGGGGCCATTACGTTTGATTTTTTTTATCTGTCTTCTGAAGATGATTCTGTCTCGCGTAAATGTGTTTTTGTGATGATGATGTGCGAGAGAGAAAAGTTTTTTTTTTTCGTTTTCATCTTTTCATCAATCGTTCCTCTTTTCATTCGTCACTTCTTCTTTGACACCCAAGAAGAAGACAACAACACACAACAAAGAAGAGGAAGAAGATGATTTTCAACTTGGAAGGATTGACGGTGTACTTCCCGTACGAGTACTTGTACCCGGTACGTTTTAAACAACCGTAGATTTTTTTTATCGCTCGTATTGTTACCATTTTCTTCGTCTTTTGCTTCTCTCTCTCTCTCTCTCTTTCCTACCGCGCACCATTCAGACGACGACGACGACGACGCATCATCTTCATCATCGTCGTCGTCAATGTACTCGCAACTCACATCTTCGTCATCATCTCATCGATTCAACGTAATAATAATAGGAACAATACGAATACATGATCGAACTGAAACACGCGTTGGACGCTAAAGGTCACGGGGCGTTAGAAATGCCCACCGGGACTGGGAAAACGATCACGTTACTCTCGTTGATTACCAGTTATCAGTTGCAATACCCACACTCGTGCGGGAAACTGATTTACTGCACGAGAACGGTGCCTGAGATGGAGAAAGTTTTAGCGGAGTTGAAAGTTTTGCAGAAATATCGCGAGGAGCACGTGGAGAAAGGGAAAGAGGAAGAGACGCACATTTTAGCGCTGGGGTTGTCGTCGAGGAAGAATCTGTGCGTGAATCCGAAAGTTGCCGAGGAAGGATCGAGAGAGAGCGTGGACGCGAGGTGTAGAAACTTAACCGCCAGTTGGGTGCGCGATAAAGCGAAAGAGGAAGCCGAAGAAGGCGATCAAAAAGGAACGAAAACAAAAACGGTTTTAGAAAACGAGAAGATTAGGAAGAGCAATCTGTGCGAGTTTTACGAAGATTTAGAAGCGCTTGGTGCAGAAGCGGAAGTGCCGAAGGGCGTGTATACGTTGCACGATTTGAAAGAGTTTGGACGGGAGAAGAGGTGGTGCCCGTATTTTCTCGCTCGACAAACGTTACAGAGAGCGAACGTGGTGGTGTATAACTATCAATACTTGTTAGACCCGAAAGTTGCCGGGTTGGTTTCGAGAGAATTCGAGGATAACGCGATTGTCGTTTTTGACGAGGCGCATAATATCGATAACGTTTGCATAGAAGCTTTGTCGGTGAACTTGCGTTCGCAGACGTTGGACGCGGCGCAGAGAAACATCACGACGTTAAACACGCGCATAACAGAAGTGAAGAAAACGGATAGAAAAAGGTTACAGGATGAGTACGAGCGATTGGTGTCCGGGTTAGCGAACCAGGGTGCAATTTCAAGGCAAAGAGGTGAAGATTTAATGGCAAATCCAGTCATTTCCGAGGACGTCGTGCAAGAAGTTATTCCGGGCAACATTCGACGAGCGGAACATTTCGTGGCCATAATGCGCCGATTTATCGAGTTTTTACGGCACGAGTTACGCGCACCATCAGTCGTACAAACCGCTCCGAGGATGTTTATACAGAAATCAGAGGCTGGTGGTGGCGTCGACGCGAAGACGTTGAAATTTTGTTACGATCGTTTGACGTCGCTGTTGAAAACTTTAGAGATTGTTGATACGGAAGAGTTCGGCGCGTTGTCTAGCGTTGCTGATTTTGCAACTTTAATCGGTACGTACGATCAAGGGTTCACCATCATAATGGAACCGTACGACGAGAGATATCCGCACATTCCCGATCCAGTTTTACAGCTCGCGTGTTTAGACGCTTCTTTAGCGGTGAAACCAGTCTTCGAGAAGTATCAATCCGTATTCATTACGAGCGGGACTTTATCGCCGATTGATTTATACCCTCGATTGTTAAAGTTTCGGCCGAACGTCATGAAATCACTCATGATGACGTTAACTCGGAAGTGTTTGTGTCCCATGGTCATCACTCGAGGCGCCGATCAACAACACATCTCCTCCAAGTTTGACATGAGAGAAGATCCAAACGTCATTCAAAATTACGGGAAAGTTTTAGTAGGATTAGCGCAAAGTATCCCGGACGGTATCGTCGCGTTTTTCGTCTCGTACTCGTACATGGAAAATATCATCTCCAAATGGCACGATACCGGGATTTTACGAGAGATTATGCAACACAAGTTGATTTTCATGGAGACGCAAGACGTCGTCGAAACGACCTTAGCTTTAGATAATTACCGCAGAGCGTGTAACGCCGGTCGAGGTGCCGTTTTTCTCTCCGTCGCGAGAGGTAAAGTTGCCGAAGGTATCGATTTCGATCGACACTACGGGCGCGCTGTAGTCATGTATGGCGTGCCGTATCAATACACGTTGTCTCGAATTTTACGAGCGAGATTGGAGTATTTACGAGAGACGTTGCAAATCAAAGAGCAAGATTTTCTCACTTTTGATGCCATTCGACAAGCGTCGCAGTGCATCGGTCGAGTCATTCGTTCCAAGGCTGATTACGGGTTGATGGTCTTTGCAGATAAGCGATATAACTCGCACGATAAAAGATCGAAGTTACCGAAGTGGATATCCAATCACATGACCGAAGAACTTTTGAATTTGAGCACGGATATGGCGTTGACGGTGTCTCGAGCGTTTATGCGACACATGTCGCAACCGTTCTCGGCTGGAGAAGCCGGGAAAACGCTATTTGACCAGCAAAAAGTGGACGAAATTGCCCGACGGATGGGATATCCGGGAGGTTGCGCGGTTAATTTAGCGCCGCCGACCAAAAGAATTAAATAAATAGTGTAGATACCAGTAGAAGTACTTTTGTTTGCGCACCAGTAGTAGCGAATTTCTAGATTACAAACAAAGAAAACACGCTGATAAAAAAATCATCCGCGAGTGAGACGCGGAGAAGAATGCTATCCGCGCATATCGTCCACATCTCCGCTGCTCTCTCTTCCCGACGAGGAGGAGGAAGAAGAAGAAGAAACGCTCAACTCGTATTCGGCTAATTTCGACGACTCCGCAACTCGCGTCAACTTTTCAATCGCATCCTCGCTCGTTTCGCTTTGGAATAAAATCTCTGCGATGTCCGCGTGCGCTTCCTCGGATACGCACCGTAAAAGACGTTCGAGTGGTTCTAAATCTTCAATCCTCCCTTCGTTTTCTAAGGCTATATCTAATCGCGTTTGTAACAAAGGGTTCAATTTTGCCTTTTCTCTGTACACGGCTTCGTCGAGAGGGCGATATCTGCAGAAGAAACCAATGTGCCAAGGCATGAATAAATCAAATCTCTTCTTTCCAATCGCATCGGCGCCGAAATATTCCTTCATGAACGTCGTCAATTTGAAATACACGAGCTCTATCCTTTCTTTCGCGGTGAATTCAATCGACGTGTTTGTGTAAAACTCTTTAAATATCCACGGTTTTATGAGCGCGCCGCGCCCAGTCATCGCGCCGTCGACTCCAGACAGGGCCATTTTATCTCTCGCCTCGTACCACGTTAAAATGTCTCCGTTCCCTATAATTGGAATCTTACTTCGGCTTTTAATCTCGCCAATCAAATTCCAATTTGCACTTTTCGTGTATCGCTGATCTTTAGTTCGTCCGTGAACGATTAATACGCTCGCACCCGCGTTTTCAATCTCCTCCGCTAACTTCAAAGCCGGTTTATCGTCTTCTACGCCGAGTCTAATTTTCACCGATAACGGTAAAGGCGACCCGTTTGCTAATCCTTCGACCAACTTCGCCAGCTTTGCCGGTTTCCTCAACAATCGCGCACCTAAACCTCTCTTCGTGACCTCGTGAGTTGGACATCCGCAATTTAAATCCACGAAATCCGCGTTGAATTCGTACGCCATCCTCGCCGACCGAACGCCTTCTTCGATGATATTCGTCGCGATTTGAGCACCAAAAATCTCCTCCGAGTCGTGTCGCCGTAAATGCGTTTTCTCCACCGGGTTCCCTCGATTTAAAAATCTCGCGTAGGACATCTCCGACACGAGGACTTTTGCCTCGAACATCGCACACAGTCGTCGAAACGGTAAGTTGCCTCCTTTCGTCAGCGGGGCGAGCCACAAGTGATTGATAACTTTTTCTCGTAAACGTGTTTTCTCTTCCTCGGTGACGAGTTTATAGTCGTCCACTTCTTCTCGTTTCATGCGAAAGTTTCTTCCGTCAAAGTGTCTCGGTGGTTTTGTTCTCGTCTTCTCTTTAAAAGTCTCTTCGTTTTCTCGACGTTCTTCTTCTTCTCCGCTTTTCGTCGCTTTCGTTCTACTAACGGTATTATTCTTCTTTCCTCGATGATGATGATTACGATGACGACGACCACCAGCACCAGGAACACCACCGCAACGAGGCGGCGCGATGATGATGGTGCATCTTTTCACCTTTTTGCGAGTCGCGGTAAAAGCGGTAACTAAGCACCGAGAAGGCTTCTTCGACGACATCGACAACATCAGTTGTTTTTACTACTACTACTGTTTGAAGAGTCGTTATTTACTAAAGGAGGATGTGCAGCTCCTGTTTTTTGTGAAAAAAAAAACGCATCTCTCTCGTCTGTCATCTGTCTCTCCTTTTTTTTCTTTTTTTGCCTTCTTTTCCTTTCTTTTCACAAAAAAAATTATTCACACTTTAACACCATCCTCTCTCTCTTTTTTAACTCTCTCACTACGAATAAACACTCTTCTTCTTAACAACAACGAACAACTAGGAGAGAAATCAGAGAGAAATAAACGATGACATCGTCGTCGAAAGTCGGTGGTGGTGTCAGTGGTGGTTACGTGGAGATGGAGAGACAGGATCAAAACACAAGCACGACACCGATGATATTTTCAAAAGCAGCCTCGTCCTCGTTCTCCTCTTCTTCCTCTTCTTCGTCCAAAGCCGGTAAAGGTGGAGAGAATACTAAAAAGAATAGCAATGGAGCCACGAAAAGGTTGTTGTCTCGCGCCTTTTCGAGAGTGAAAGACGACGACGACGACGATATAAACAACAACAACATTAACAACGAGGAAGAAACAGAGGACGAACACGAACTGTTATCGTCGTCGACACCGAAATCAACGACGATTCAGACGACAAAAAGACAAAAGAAGAAGAAGAGTTTAACTCCAGCGAGAGGGAGTTTGTGGTCGCCCAGGAGAGACAACAGTCCTTTACAACAAAAGAGCAGCAGCGATGGGGGCACAAAAAATCCCAACCACGGGGAACGAGGGGAAGACGTCATCACGCAGTTTTTAGGGGACGACGAACCTACCATGATAAACAACAGAGGGGCAGAGATGAGTAGCAGCACGAATAACAACAATACGAGGAGTAGTAGCATCAACAGTAGTAGCGGAAGAGGCAATAGCGAGAACTCGACATCGACGACGGTCCTCGCGAGGAAGAGAAATATCTTTGCTCGATTCTTTGGCGCGTGTTTCGGAGGCGCAAATGCGTCGTCATTCAATGACAACAATACAAATACGAAACAACAACGAAACATACGGGAAGATGCGAAAGCACCGCTCAGGAAAGAAGAGAAAGCGCCGACAGTTGCCGGGTGCGTTCCGGTTCCGTGTCTTAAACCGCAGTTCTCCAACGTCGTCGGCGAAGGATTTACTTTGCACACGGGCGCGTATTTTCTCCCTGCACCGGAAACGTACAGAGACGCGCAAAGTGGCAACGCGACGAGTAAGCCATGTTTAGTTCTCGATTTAGACGAAACGTTAGTCCACTCGTCGTTTCGGCCGGTACCGAACCCGGATTATATAATCCCGGTTGAAATCGACGGCAGAATAACCGACGTGTACGTGTTGAAAAGACCTTGGGTGGATTTGTTCTTAATCGAGATGGCAGAAAAATACGAGTTGGTGGTGTTCACGGCCTCGTTAGCGAAATATGCGAATCCTTTGATGGATAAACTGGACGTCCACGGTGTCGTTCGACACCGATTATTTCGAGACGCGTGTTACCCGTTCCAAGGGAACTACGTCAAAGACTTGACCTGTTTAGGCCGCGACTTGCGCAAAACAATCATCATCGACAACTCTCCTTATTCCTACATGTTCCATCCACAAAACGCATTACCAGTGTCATCGTTCATCGACGACCCAGCCGACGACGCGCTGTTCGACATGCTTCCTCATTTATACCAACTCGCGGAGAGCGAAGACGTTACCGTGACGTTGTACCAAAACGAAGGGTACATGCCTCGCGCTCGATTTTACCCCACGCGCATGGACAGAGCGCCCGCGTACGATAGGTTAGGCAACAAAATCTAGATAGATAATAATTTACATAAAGGCATGAAATACCTACCCATTATTCACTGATATCAGTTTTGCATATTCTCTCTTCTTCTCTCTCTTTTTCGAAGCATAGAGGTTGTGTTGTTGTTTGTATTATTATTGCGATAAATTCGTATTGACTGATTGATGGAAAAAAAAGTAAAAACTTACGCAACAACAAAAAGAGTCTCGTCTCGTCTCTTCCATTCTTTCTCTCTGCTACTACTACTACTACTCTTGTTGTACTATTTATATTTGTTTCGATTATTCGATATGACGTCGTCGTCTGATGGTGGTGGTGGTGGTGGTCGTGAGGACGGTGAACACGCCGAAGATGCCGCTGCTGCAGAAGGAGAAGAAGAAGACAAAGAAGAGAAGACGATTTTAGTTTTACCGTCGTCGAACAACGACGACGACGACCGAACCAAAAAGAACGACGACGACGACGCGCAACACGAACAACAACAAATAATAGACCCGGCGGTAGCGGCTGAAATTCCAGAAGACGTCTTGAAAGCGGCGTTAGGGGAGGATCCTTCGGGAGGTAGACGACGGACATCTCGCGTGACAAAAGCGAGAGTGATTATGATAGACGGGCAACCGGTGTTGCGTTCGAACAACTACGGTTTAACCGAAGGCGAACCGAGCGTGTTTTCGAGCGAGTTGGGAGCAGACGATGGAAGTCGAGAAACGCGTCCGGGTCGCACGTCGTACGTATTCGAACAAAAGAAACCGAGAAAACCGTACACGAGGACTAAACCGAGGGCACCAAAAGTTTTAACCGCCGACGAAGAGGCGACGGCGGTGAACAAGAAAGATATTCAAAAGGACATCGAGTTGGCGATTTCGAAACGGGCCAAGTACTTACATCAACAAATATCGCATTTAAAGCCATTCATGGAAGAGAAGGCGGTGCAAGCATTAGATGAGAGAGCGGAAAAGTATGAACCGAGCGATAAGCTGTTGATGCCAGTTGAGAATCAACCGGCGGCGATTACTGCGGTGTTGAGAGAGTACCAGCTGGAAGGTTTGAGGTGGGCTGTTCGAATGTTCGATCAAGGATGTTCGTGCATCTTGGCCGACGAGATGGGTTTAGGAAAAACGTTACAATCGATTTCGTTTCTCGCGTGTATCAAAGAAATGCGCGGGGTGAAAGGGCCGCATTTGATCGTCTGCCCTCTCTCAGTAATGAGTTCATGGATGGACGAACTCGCCAAATGGTGTCCAAAATTAAGAGTCGTTCGGTTACACAGTTCGGATGAAAACGAACGTCAAAGGCTACGAAGAGAAGTCGTGATCAATACAGAAATATACGATGTCGCTCTAACGACGTATGAAATGGCGTGTAATCCATCTTTTGCGCTCGCGTTGACGCAAAAAGTGTACTGGAGATGCGTCATCTTAGACGAAGGGCACAAGGTGAAGAACGAAGAGACGACGGCGCATCAGATTTTGAAGCGCATTCACCGTCAACACACCGTCCTTTTGACTGGTACGCCAGTGCAGAATAACTTGCACGAGTTATATGCGCTTTTATCGTTTCTTCACCCGGACGTGTTTACTTCCTCGGAGCCGTTCGACCGCGCTTTTAATTTGAACATGAGGGAGCATAAAGTCGACGAAAAATTACTCGCGAAGGCGCACTATTTAATGCGTCCGTTCGTTTTGAGGAGAGTCAAAGGCGAAGTGGAAGTTTCGTTACCGCCAAAAGTTGAAACGAAAATTATGTGCCCTTTGTCCTCGGCGCAAACGTTTTGGTACAGGCGGTTACTGATGCGGGAATCGGGCGCTTTGCAATCGCTCGAAGCGGCGGCTTCCGAGAACGAGAAAAAACTTGCAGGAGTCGCCGGCGAAGATGCGAAGGAAAAATCTAGTAGCGGTGGCGGCGATTGGCGCATATTGAATTCACTGTTGATGCAACTGCGGAAATGTTGCAATCACCCGTACTTGTTTTCGCCGGGTATCCAGGATGAAGGCGTCACCTTAGAAGATATCATCGAAGCCTCAGGGAAGTTATCGGTATTAGATCGCATTTTGATCAAGTTGAAAGAAAATGGCCACCGCGTGGTTATTTTCTCGCAGTTTACATCTATGTTGGACATATTAGCGAATTTTTTGCATTTGCGCGGTCATCAATACGCTAGACTCGATGGTTCTACAAATCGTGTGCAGAGGTCTATAGATATTGCGGCATTCAACCGTCCAAATTCGCCTGTGTTTGCATTTCTTTTAAGTACTCGCGCGGGTGGTTTGGGCGTAAACTTGCAAACGGCAGATACGTGCGTCATGTTTGATAGCGATTGGAACCCTCAGGTAGATATGCAAGCAATGGCGAGAGTCCATCGCATCGGTCAGAAGAAAACGGTGCACATATATCGATTAGTTACTGCTGGCACCGTAGAGGAACGAATGACGCAACGCGCAGAGAAAAAATTATTCTTAGAAAAAATGGTATCCAGAGGTTCAACTGCCGCTGCAGAGGCTATGGAAGCGCTGGATAAAAACGATTTGTATTCGATGTTACGTTTTGGTGTCGATGCCGTCTTCTCTAAAGATTCTGGCGATGCGCCGACAGATGAAGAGTTATCCACGCTCATGGATCGAAGCGAGGAGGGCGAGCGCAAACGAAGAGATTTGCAAACGCTGAAAGAAGACACGCAGTTTACGGCAACTGATTTCGTTGAAGGCAAAGCTGAGGAAACTCCTATTTCAACATTTATGATGCCGGCAAAGATTGCAGAATCCGTTGGCGATGCATCTTTAGTTCAGGTGAAAAAGAACACGTCTTTAAAAGAAATCGCAAAGGAGTTTCAAAGCAACATACTTTCCGGTAAGCGCAATCGAAAGACGACGACTATGCAAGTTGACGGCGGTCATGGTCTCGGTATGGTTACCGTGTTAAAGTCAAACGATTACGATCTACAATCTGGCGAACCTTCCGTAAACGCGAAAGAGTCGGGGTTAAGTCAAGCGCAATTACAGGGCGGGAAACGTTCCCGCGGTCAAGTCGCGGGAAGAGATTACGGTCACGCGTACACGTGTCAAGGATGCTGGGACGGTGGTCAAATCGTCTGCTGCGACTTGTGCCCAGTTTCTGTGCATCCTGAATGCATTGGATACACCATGGAAGAAATTGGACGCACGGCGAGATGGTCATGTCCGCACCACACATGCCACGAGTGTGGCCGGAAGTCTGCCGCGGTCGGCGGTTTGTTGTTTCGATGCGAGTGTTGCACTCGCGCCTATTGTGAAGACCATTTACCGCAATGTGCTGAGATAATAGGAAAATGTAAACGATTTGAAGCGTTAGGACAGATACACCCGGCACAGGCGTGCTTTATTCGATGCGACGCGGATTGTCAAAAGTTTGGTGAAGAACACGAGGAGATTAAGAAATACAACGCCGGAGGTGATGAACACGGAGGTGGTGTAAAGGGTTCGTCCGGATGGGTAATGGGTAAAAAAGTTGCCATCACGGACGTTTGGATCGAAGATCGCGATACGGAGCTCGAACTGCCATTAGGGAATGGTTCCGTGAAAGCGCTGGCGTACGCCACGTTTACGGATCTCGTTCACTTTTTGTTGCGAACAGAAGGTCCGAAAAAGAACCAAAAGAAAGGAAAGAAAAAGAAACCAGAAGAAGTAGAAAACGAATTAATTAACGATGCGACCATGGAAGAGGAAGCAGAGGAGGAAGAAGCTCCCGAGGCTGGTGAGGATACCGTGATAAGAGGCGCTGTTGCGTATTACACGAAAAGGAACGAAAGCGTTGATGAAATCGCCAGAGAGCGAGGATTGGACGCGCGCGATATTGTCGCTTGGAATAAGGCGGAATATCCAAATATTTCACGCAAGTCGCAACTTTTAGAACGCACGAAACTTTGGATGCAACCAGCACCGCCACCATCAAAGACTTTAGAAAAAATGTATGAGAAAGAGCAGGCGCAGCGCTTGCTTGAACAGCGCAAAGCCGCAGAAGCTGCAGCGGCTGCTGGATTAGTAAAGGGTAAGAATGAAAGCGCAAACGCGCAAGATGCAAACGTCAACCCTAAAGATCCGTGCGTTTTCGGGCGACCTCTGAAACTTTTGAGACAAAAAGACATCGATCCTGCCGAACGCGATAAAATTATGGCCGAAATGTTCCGACGCGTTCGTCCTCACCTGGAAAGAAACAAAGAAATGGCGAAAGTACGTGAACGCGAAAATGCGGATTTGGCTAGGATTGAACAAGAAAAGGAACGGGTCCGTTCGAACGAACGCAATCGTCGCCTAGAGAGACGCGAAACTGGTGCACCTGTTTCTGGGTACGATCTCTTGCGATCCGGATTAGCTTCTGGAGTCGAAGCCTCTATTAATCGAAGAGGAGCTCCTCTTCCCGTAGTTTTGCCGCATAAGGGTCGAATCGACGAAGAAAAAGTGACGAATATTAGAAACGCCATCTTGAGAACGCTCGGCGAACGCAGACGAAAGATGAACGCCGCGGCGACGACGACGAAAAAGAAGAAAGAAGGTAAAAACGAAGAAGAAGAAGCGTACATAACTTCCACTGAAATAAAAGTTTTGATGGCGAGACTTTATCGCGCGCACGATGCGGCTACTTTAGACCATGCTCGCGCGATGTGGACCCACGACGAATTCGGGGACGCTCTCGGATACAACTTGGCCATTGTTACTCTAGAACGCGATGGATTTATCGAATCCAAATTACATAGAAAGTGGCCGGAAATCCTCGACTTATGCTCTTTACGATTACGAAAGGATGCTCGAATTCCGGATGCGCTCAGCGATGAGTGCTCGATTGAACCTGTTGATGAAGATGAACAAACAGATGGCGACGTTGACGACAAGAAGAGTACGGGCGAAGCGAAGAAAAGTCTCGTTATGGAAAAAGTTCCAGTCAAAGTTCAATGCGGAGGAATGGAAGGATTTATGCGTCCAGGAGCTCGAAGAGGGGAGGAAAACGTCATGTTCTACAAGAAAGATCGAAAAGGCAACCTTACTTCTGAGGAACAACTCGTCACGGCTCTCGAGTTTGAGCGTTTGGGTGGACGAGGCAACGCACGAAAGTGGCGTCAATCCATACGTATACATAGCGGTTACCCGATCGAGGAACTAGAAGCGGATGAATTGAAGAGGGGTGTGCCCATTGGTAAATGGTTGCGTGACGAAGGTGGCACGTGGCGTGCAAATGTCGTCGGTCGACCCGCGGAAATCTGGTCGGACGGTTCGCAAGCGTATAAATTTTGCGAGTTTGTGGGATACAAAGCCGATTCTGGCGAACACGAAATTCGCTACGAAGATGGCACTCACCAGTGGTTGTTCATATGTCTGAATAAGTTCCGATTTCCAGACGGTCTCCCGGTGAAGTTACCGTACGAAAGTATTCCATCTGCACGTAGTCGCTCGCGAGCCAATGCCAATAAGGATGCGTCTGGAGGAGGAAGAGTAGGACAACGAGGCGTCGGCGGCGCGTGGGCCGCAGATGGAATAAATATGAACGCGAGAGGTACGCTAAACGGCGAGGAAGCTTTGGAATCTGGGTATAGAGTGTATTATTGCGCAGCAGATGACACCATCGATGGAGTTGCAGCCGCTATTGGCGTGAACGCGAACGAGTTGTACTCGTGGAACGCGCCTTTTTATGAGGAAGGAGACTTTCCACAATCTGGACCGTTGAAAGAAAAGACTCGATTGTTCCAACAAATTCCGCCACATCAAGACGAAGTGCTTGCCGGAGCGGTCACGTTTAACACCGTCAAACATTTTCTTATCAAATCTGCGGCTTTAGAGACGGAAACCGACTTTCCGGGTGAAAATGAAGAAGTCTATGAACGAGGTAACCCTGGTTCTAAACTGGGATCAAAGCGCAAAAGCGCTGAAGGAGGAGACAATGACGATGAGTACGAGAACAATAACGAAAACAACAACGAACGAGAAGGCGAACAACTGAAGCAAGGGCGCCAAAAGAAAAATTCGAGGATAAAGAAGCGTGATTTCGTCGCGGAAGCGACGCAAGCCGCTATGGAACTCGAAGCTGAATTGGACGCCCAATGCGTCGTTCGAAATATCGCCATTCCTTTTGAGTACAAGGATAAATCCGGTTCCTTGTGCGATGGCGGACGAAGTGTGTATATGAAAATGAGTGATGAAAAGCTTAAAAATCTCAAAGAGCAACGCGATCGCGCAGTTTCAGAACAGGAAGAAGCGTACGTGAATGCTAAATCAGAGTACGCTCTGGCGCAAGAAATGTTCGAGGCGCAAAGCAAAGCGTACGTCGACCAGCAAGAGGAAATTCAAGCGGAGAAGAAAGCGAAAGCCGAGGCAAAGATTACTACTCCGACGACTATGGATGTGGACGAGAAGGTCAAAACGGAAGGAATCAAAAAATCAAAACGCACATTGATTAGAAAACCAAAACCTCCGCAACCTCCGGAACAACCGACACCAATCGCCGATTTGGATTCGTACGAGGTCATTCCTGTCGAAGAGTTTGTTGATGACGATCCACAATGGCTCGAAACTGCCAAACGTGCAGGGTCTCAAATAGATATCAAAGATATTCTGAGATCGAAAGGAGCGAGCATCGGCGACGAAGCCGTCGGGAAGTTCATTGAAATTCTCGTTCCAATGCGCGGTTTATGGCGACGAGCTACGGTGACTGCGTTCGATACTTTCACCGGAGAACACGAAGTGACGTTCAAATACCCCACGCCGCGCAAAAACCCGATCCTTTTTCCATCGCCTTCAGATGACGACGAAGATGAGGAAAAAGTAGAGGAAAACTTGACGCAGCGCTTTTTCTTACCTCTATTGACAGTGAGATACTTGCCATCCATCTGGGAGCCTTACGAGGGGGTTCCGGAACCACCTTTGGAAGATGGTGGAATGGTTTTTGCTTTACCTCCCATTCCGGTCGCTGTCGGTGGCATGCGAGGCATCTTGTTACCGCAAGGACGCCGCGGCGAGGAACTCGTTCGTTACGCCGTGCTTCGCCGAGATTCTGGTGACATGAAGTGCAGAATATCCGAATACACGTGTCCAGCGACTGAATTTGAGCGCTTGGGCGGGAAAGGTTCTGCGAAAAAATGGCGCCAGTCGTTGCGTTTAGTCGGAAAACATGCAGTCACCCAAGAAACGATGGGAAAATGGCTGAAAACGATTGGCGCGCAAACTGGCGCAGATTCCATCGGAAGACTAGTTGAAGTCTTTTGGCCCGTCCATGAAACCTTCTTCAATGCGGTCATTGAATCGTTCCGTGCGGATACGGGTGAGCACGAAGTTTTATACGACGATGGAAGCAGAGAAACCGTTCAGTTGAGCATGCAAACCGTTCGATGGGGCGGTAAACAACGAGTTCCGGTGAATCCTCCACTATCTGGATCGAACAAAGTCGTCGGCGGCGGGAAAGCTTCGAAGAGAGCGAGAACGAGCAGCAATGCGCCGCCAAATTCTGGCAAAAGGGCGACTAAAGTCATCGTTAAACAAACATGGATACAGTGCGACGACTGTTCCAAATGGAGGCGTGTTCCTGAAAAGTCAATCGCCAATCTCGGCGACGACGACAAGTGGGTCTGCAAGATGTCCGCAGACACGACGTATAACAAATGTTTGACGAAGCAAGAAATGACGGATGAGCAAATAGCCAAAGAATTTGAAACGTTGTAACGATACCAAGTAAAATGATGACGACGACGATGCTCCTCTTCTTCTTCTTCTAATACAACAAATGTTTTTTAAAAATATACTTCTTAACGACGATGATGATGTAGACGTCCTCCGTATTCCTTTTACTGCCCCATTGCTCTGGCTTTCCTTCTCTCGCCTCTCCCAACCGCGGTGTAACCTTTTTGAATGTTCGACACCGACCTAGACGCGCCGCACGATTGACACCTACAATAACTTAACCTCGTCGTCGCCTCTTTCACTAACTGCGTGTCCGAACTCTTGCACATGTTGCAAATCACGTAATCGATAAAGTAGTGTCTCAAAACACCTTCGAACACTTTCGGCAGAAATCTCCCTTTAATAATCAGCCTTTGCTGACCGTCTAAAGTCCCAGTCGTCCCGAGTTCTGCCATCATGTATTGCGTCACGTGCTCGTGCGGTCTGTGCATCGCGTTGCAAATCTCCATCAAGTTTGCAAACACCGTCTTCTTCGTCCCTTCTCTCGCAATTTGCGGCGGTTTAATAATCGTTTTCGTCTTTTCCGACAGCGCCGGATTTTTCTCCTTGAGAATGCCAAAGACGCGACCGAGAAGTTCGTCGTAGTGGTAGTCTCGATCGGAACCGTCCCAAGGGAGACCTAACCCGGATTGAACGCCGCCGCCGGACGACGAGGTCGTCGCTTTTTCCTCCTCTTTTTCCTCCTCTTCGTTCTCTCCTCCTCCTTCCTCGTCGTCTGATAACGCGAGTTTCTTCTTCTTCTTTGATTTCTTCTTCTTACCAAACTCTTCGACTGTTGTTGTTGAAGTTGTTGTTGTTGTTGTGAAAGGTTGTTTGAGAGATTTTTGTGGTGATTTTTTTTTTTTTGAAAG
>Ga0209091_10001669_pt1 | contig 19308 bp, 17 predicted proteins | sample ArcticOcean_MG_C_6_FD_187438 | JGI IMG/M metagenome (GOLD analysis project Ga0209091, IMG submission 187438) | Marine microbial communities from western Arctic Ocean - ArcticOcean_MG_CB8_128 (SPAdes) (version 2) | ecosystem: Environmental > Aquatic > Marine > Oceanic | place: Arctic Ocean...
AACGCTGCCGTAACCGACGCCGCTTGGCCAAGCGACCAACCCCATGCACTGCATCGTCACCGCCGGACCAACTTATGAGCCGATCGACCAGGTTCGCCGGTTGACCAACCACTCGACCGGCCAACTCGGCACCGGCCTGGCCAAGCGCTTGGCCGCCAAAGGCCACGAGGTAACCCTGCTGCGCAGCCGCTCAGCCACCCACACAGAACAGCTTGAGGGTGTTGAGCTTAAACAATTTACTACAACAGCCGACTTGGCTGAGAAACTGAAGCACTCGACCGAAGTTGACGCAGTTTTTCACGCGGCTGCCGTGAGTGACTTTGCCGTTGGCCAGATTTTTCGACGGGCCGACGACGGCCAACTCAAGCCGCTGAACGCGGGCAAACTCAGCACCCGCGATGGCGACCTGCTGCTCGAACTCAAGCCAACGCCGAAGATCATCGCCAGCCTGCGCGAGTGGTTTGCGGAAGCGCTTTTGGTGGGCTGGAAGTACGAAGTCGATGGCGACCTCGACTCGGCGCTTAGACAAGGGCAAACGCAGATCGTCGAAAACCAAACTAACGGCTGCGTCGTCAACGGCCCTGCTTACGGCGACGGTTTTGGGTGGCTGTCGAACGCTGACCAAGCGGAGCACTTGGTTGACAAAACGGAGTTGTTCGAAAAGCTGGCTGACTTGGCCAACGGATAGTCCGAACGGCCAAGCAGCCAAACCAACTCACTGCAACCCTTCCAACGGAATACCACCCATTTTGATTTGCCAATAGGCCAGAAGGATTTGAAACGGTATGCCCAGAGCGAGGCTGTACCAGCACCATTGCCATGCTTTTGCGGTCGCCTCGCTTGAGCCTACCCAGTCCCCGGACGAGAATTTTGCCAGAGCAAACGCCGCGTAAATCGTTGCAGCCAGCCCAAGGGGCGGACAACAGCAGAGATTCAGTAAAACAGCAAATGGAAGAAGGTTGGCCGGTGGCGGCTGGGGTTTATCCCCAGACTTGGCTTGACCCAGCACCTCGGCGAGTTCCTGGAAATCGGAAGCAGTCTTCCAGTCTGCCTCACCATCAAGACGAATCTTTGTTGTTCCGTCAGCCCGGCCCTCTTTGATCCAATCACGAATCTCCTCCAGTTCGACCGGGCCGTATTCCTTATTGTCCTCTCCGATGATCTTGTACGACATTTTTCTGACTTAAACATAAAGGGCCTTGCGGAGCCCAGCGACGAGATAGCTGATGTGCGGGTATCGTTTGTCGGCATCGAACTCGATGCACTGGAGGATGATGCTCTCTACGGCTGCCGGGATGGAGGGGTTCAGGTCTCGCGGTGCGGCGAAATGGGAGTCCCGGTTCTTCTGCGCCAGCAACACCTCGCGGCTCGTGTCACCGTTGAACGGCTTCTTGCCGGTCAGCGTCTCGTACATGGTCACGCCGAAGGCGAAGATATCGACGCGCTGATCGATCTCGCGCCCGCGCAACTGCTCCGGCGCCATGTAAACCGGCGTGCCGGGGTTGTCCGGCATCTTGGTCGGCTTCTCGGGGATGGGGCGGGAGAGGTCGAAGTCGCACAATCGGACGTTGCCGTTGCGGCTGACGAGGATGTTCTCCGGCTTGAAGTCGTAGTGCAGGTAGCCGCAGTTGTGCACGTGCTCGAGCGCCTCGGCGACGTCGATCAGGATGTTGCCGACGAACTTCTCGAGCACGGTGTCGGAGCGTGAAATAAGAATCTTGAGATTCGGGAACTCGCAATATTCCATCGCAAGAAAATGGTCGCCCTTGATTTTGCCGTGCTCAATGTAATTGACGATGCAGTCGTGGTCGCAGACCTCCGCAAGAATCTCGCAGCCGCGGACGAAACGTTTCCTGGCCGTGGAATCCCTGCGTAACTCAGGGTGCAGTCGGCGAACGGCGACCGGGCGCTTGTCGGGATTGGTCGCCAGCCAAATGTCGGCCATGCCGCCGCTGTTGACGACTTCCTGCAGATCGTAATCGCCGAAATGCCCGGACTCACCCGGCTCGGGATTTTTAGCACCAAAAATATCCAGCAGCCCCATCGGCTTAAAACAACTGCGATCAGTTAACCGTCACTGGACGGTCTATTGATATTGGATTCAATCCGATCCAATCGGTTGAACAGCTTCTGCCATAGTTTGCCCTCAATGGTCGCATAAATAAACAGCGAAATCGCACCGACACCCCACCAGCCAGCCTTGCTCCAAATAGACCAGCCGGCACCGATGGTGGCGGCACCAAGGGCCACCAGCATGGCAGCGTTCAGCGCGATGCGTTTGTTGCCCTGCGGGAGTGCGTCTCCCATGAGGCTCTTACTGTTGATCATCAGGAAAAAGGTGATGTAGGCGATTGGCAACAGTACCATGCCGAACACACTCGTCGGCACGGCTAGCCAAAAGCGGGCGTCCCCATCGCCCCAAAGGAACAAGAAGCCCAACGCACCCGTGATGCCCGGAAGAATAGACCCAATCCGGTGTTTCATGCCACCGATCTCGGCTCCAAGCATCTCGGTGACGGTGAAGCCGTTGATCAGCATCAAAATGATAATGGTCGAGACCGCCATGCCGAGCACGCCGATACCGAAGACCGTCTGTGTCACGGCCTTGTTGCCGGTGAGTTTTTCCAGTGAACCGGCCAGTTGAAAGGCGTCACGGCTCACGAGCATCGCGGCAAGTTGCTTGTCCATGTCGTTTGGTTCTTTGGCTTCACCGAGCTTAGCCTGTATGCCGGATAAATTCTTGTCATAAGCGCCCTGCAGCTTTTCAGTCAGCGCAGTTCTCTTCGCGGGATCGAGCAGGCCTTTGTCGTATTCGCCGTGGAACTGGCTGGCGGAAGCGATCACCACGCAGGTCGTCGCGAGGAAAAACGGGAGAAACAAGCCAAGCGAAAGATCGAACGTGGCCAAGCCTCGGTGCTCTTTTCCCCAGCCCTTGCGCAGCATCGAGTACGGCAACAGGAAGGTCATATTGATGCCCACAGCAGTGGCGGCGGCAGTGACCATTCGATCGCGCTGCGAACTGAGGATGACATCGTTCCAGTAGCCCGGGTCGCTCGATTTCGCGATGATCTCCGTGAACTTCGACGCTGGCTCGGAGAGCAGGCTTAAATTAGGAATGAAGCCTGCGAAAATTGCCCCCCAATCGAGGCTGCCGGACATCGCTACGACGACACCGAAGAAACTCACCACCACGATGGCCACCATGATTTTTAGAATAATCTCGAAGACCTTCACCCCTTTACTGCCGCTGTCGTACGACCACACCACCGCCGCACCGATGACAAAGAGCAGTAGCGCACACCAGTACTTGCCGTTGTCGCCGTCGAGGATGCCAAAGTTTTGCTGAAGCGCCGCCGTGCCGAGCGAGAACTGCGGCATGGCCCACACGAGGTTGGCCAGCATCGCGGCGATGAGCCAGCCCCAGCCGAGCACCGGGTTGATGTGTTTGTTGATCGCGCGAAACGGTTTCTCGCCGGTGGAGAGCGTGACGTAACCGATGACCGAGAGCATCAGCACGCCGAAAATCATCATCAGCGGCTGCAGCCAAAGCAGCTCGTAGCCACCAATCACCCCGATGTAAAGGCTGCCAGCGAGCGAACCACCACCGAGAGTGATCGCGCCCTGCAGCCAGCCGGGGCCGGACAGCTTGGCGAAAGTACCCCAGCGGGAAAGGAGCGGTTTTTGGCTGGCCTCCGCGAGGAGGGTTTTTTCGGCGGCTAAGTTATCGTTCGAGTCACTCATAGGTCAGATTGAGTTGCGCTTGGCCAATCGCTTGCTTGGCCAGAGAACGCGCGGAGTCTGGAGAAAATCGAGCCGGAAACAAAGGCAATTCTCCCGCCAAGCGCCAAAAGAAAACCGCCGGCCCCGTAAAGGACCGCCGGTTATATTAGCCAAACTTTTGGCTTTGGCTCGTAATGTTCGTTTAAAGCTTCGTGCTGCCGTAGATGATGCCAGCGTCGAGGGTTTTTTTGATCAACTCGCCCGCCTCGGAAAGGTGGGCGGCAGTGTAGGGATCGAGCGTTATGCCCTCGGTTTTTTGCGCGGCGTCGATGCGCTTGGCCAGGCTACGGAGCTGCTGGCTCGCCAGATTAGCCAACGGCCGCGAACTGGCGCCACGCCACGAGCCCGGCATGCTGAGGCTGACCAGGCGCTCGAGGTGCTCGCGCTGCAGGTTGCGGCGCAGGCTCGAGATCAGCGGCTTGCGGGCGGTGTGCTCGCCCTTGGCCGGGGCCTTCAACTCGGTCCAGATGGCGTCATCGAGTTTGCCCAGAATTTCCGGCAGCGTGATGGCATCCTTGTCGGCCTCGACGAGGAATTCGTTATCGTACACGCGGCCCAGCGAGGTTGGATTGAGGATCATCGTGAGTGTGGAGGCCTGGATACCCATGACTTTCTCGTGCACCGGCCAGGTGGTGTCCTTCATTGAACTGGAGAGGTTATCGATCCAGCGATCGCCTCCCATGCGGCGGAGCAACTCGTTGTTGAGGCCGAACGCCTCGTCGTTGAAGGCGTTCTCGAGCATGAACTCGAGTGCCTCGCGCTGCCGCTTGGCTGGTACGGGGGTTATGGGATAGCGGTCGCCAGGATCGCCTTTCTTGTCGCGGTTCACGAACGAGCCGCCGATCCAGTTGCCCATCATGCTCAGCGATCGCGACTGCAGCGAGAGGGTGAGTTGATAGCCGTAACGGGCCTTGGCCCAGCTTTGGCCCTTCTTCACGAAGTGATCGAGCAACTGCCCGCGATGGTGCTTCACGATGTTCATCTGGTTGTGGGCGTACTGGAGCGGGTTAGAGGCGAAGTCATACCGGCGTGCGAACGGGTCGGGGCCAATCGTGTCCTCGTCAGTGGCAAACTGCAATTTGGGATCGGACACGCGGCTCAGGATTTTCTGCAACTCCTCGGGTTTTTTGACAATGGAGTAGCCGTACTCGATGGCCCAATGGTCGTAAGGACCGATGCCGGTCATGGTGTGATCTCCCTGTTTTTCACCGACGCCCTTGTGCATATTGATAGGCAGATAATCCATCACCGAGCCGGCCAAGGTCTCCTTGCCCTTGATCTCGTCGCTGTTGATTTTTTCCAGCGAGTGGATGCTCGAGGCCTTGAAGTTGTGGCGCAGGCCAAGCGTGTGTCCCACCTCGTGGGCGACCAACTCGGCGATCAGCGGCCCAATGAACCACTCCGGCACACCGTCGAGTGTGACCTCGGTTTTTTTTGGCTTGGGCTTCGGCTTGTCGCCGCCCTTGTCATCCTTCTCGCCTTCCTCCTTGGCCAACTCGACGTCCAACTCGAGTGAAAACCGCATGGCGGCCAAGTCGAGCGACTTGCACTCGGCAGCACGGCAAAGGCCGTTCACCTGGCTGATGCGCCCGTACAGGCCGTCAAACTCGTTGTCGCCAATCAATTCGCCATCCACCTTGGCTAGGGGATGCCCGCCGTAGGCTTCCGCGCCGTGGGCGGCCAAGTCGGCCTTGATAGAGGCACGCATCGAGGGATGGGCCAAGCGCACACGCGGATCCCACTCGGGATGCTCCTTGAGCCAAGCGAGTGTTTCCGGTGCGAAACCCTCCATTGCGATCCTCGGGAGGATTTCGTTGAATTGCATCCAGTAATGACGAATCCAGCCGTCGGTCAAAATAATATCGGCGTCGAGAATCTGGCCGGTCAGCGGGTTGACACGGCTCGGGCCGATGGCGGTGCCTACATCGTTGTTGAGCCAGCGGACAAAGTTGTACCGGGCATCCTCTGGATCCTTCTCCATGTGCGCGCCGGTGGTGGCGTCCTGGTAGTAAACCTCAATGGCATTGGCCAAGCCTACTTTATCGTAGGCCTTGTTCCACATCAGGATGCCCTCGCGTACCCAGCGGCGGTAGCGCACCGGCGTGGTGTGCTCGATGTAGAAAATGATCGGGTTCTTCACCGGGCTGACCTTGAGCTTGGGATCGGCCTTCTCGAGGTGCCATCGGTTGATGTAGCGGATTTTCTTTTGCTCGTTCGTGTACTTGCCGAGGTCGGAGTAACTTGTCGTAAAGTAGCCCACGCGCTGGTCGGCGACTCGCGGCTTGTAGGTTTTGCTCGGGACGATCAAGCTGATCGAGTAGTGCAGCGTCTTGAGTACGCCGTTGGACGACGGCGCGGTGAAGGCCAGCTCGACGTTGCCCGGGAACGCCTTGGCGGTGCGGACTTGCGCGAGCTTTGCGTTGAAGCCGCCACCCCGGCTGCCGAAAAACTTCGACGCCTGGCCGACGAGCAGCGCGTCCATGTCGATCACCGGCCGGTTCTTCGGCAACAGCGTGATGATCGGCACATCGACAATCACGCGGTCGGTGAAGAGCCGCTTCACGGAGGCCTTCGACTCGGGATCGCCGCTGGAACGCACCTTGAGGTTGGGCTCGATGATCAGCAGCCGCTTGTCGAGCCGCTTGAAGTAAACGTACTTCTCGCCCGCCTGCAGCCCGGCGTACATCTCGCCGCTGGCCACGGTGGTCGCGATAAAAAACCGCTTCGACTCAAACCCGGCCGGCAGCGCGCCGAGCATTTGCTGATCCTTCTTGCGCACATAGATGGAGAGCAGGCTGGACTTCTTGTCCATGCTGGATATGACCTGCTCGTAGCCCTTGAGCACCGTCGTGTACGATGGGAAGTCCGGCTTGACAGTCGGCGACTTGGCAGCCGGCTTGGCGGCCGGCTTGGCCGGGGGTGGGGTTTGTGCGAATGCGGCGGCCGTCACAAGGCCAAGCGCGACAACAATGTGTATGCTCTGTTTTTTCATGATAAAAAGCGGTTCAGGCCGGAGCCAATTAAAAACACGCCCTCCGATGGGCAACGGGGAATGTGCCTCACGCTTGGCCGATTTCAAGTAAGAATCAGCCTGTCTTTAAGCCAAACGGCCCTCGGTTCTCGACCGCTTGGCCAAGCGCGGGTAGCATTCTGAACGGGCGGGTAACATGGCGGCAAAGAAAATCACGGGTAAATTTGACTCAATCGAGGCGGTGCTACGCGACATCGCGCGCGGCAAAATGGTTGTCGTCGTCGATGACGCCGATCGCGAAAACGAGGGCGACCTGATTATGGCCGCCGAGAAGACGACGGCCAAGGCGGTCAACTTCATGGCCCGGTTCGGCCGCGGCCTCATCTGCGTTCCCACCGCGCCGGAGCGACTCCAGCAACTCGGCATCGAGCGAATGGTGCTCAACAACCGCGAAGGCCATCGCACCGATTTCCAGATCAGCGTCGATGCCGCGCAAGGCATCACTACCGGCATCAGCGCCGCCGACCGCGCCCGGACCATTAAGACCCTGGCTAACCCCACCTCGCTCGCCGCCGACCTCGTGCAGCCGGGCCACATCTTCCCGTTGCGCGCCAAGACCGGCGGCGTGCTGCAACGCGCCGGCCACACCGAGGCGGCGGTCGACCTCGCACGGCTTGCCGGCTGCCGGCCGATGGGCGTCATCTGCGAGGTCATGAACGACAACGGCTCGATGGCCCGCCTCCCGGAGCTGCGCCGCTTCTCGAAAAAACACAAGCTCAAGCTCTGCTCCATCGAGCAACTCATCGAGTTTCGCCGGAAGAGCGAAAAGCTCGTCGCCTGCGAGGAGATCGTCCAGATGCCCACCGACTTCGGCGAGTTCGACCTGCACCTTTACCTCTCCACCATCGACGGCCAGCACCATCTCGCGCTCGTCAAGGGCAGCATGAACGCCCGCCGCCGCACCCTCGTGCGCGTACACAGCGAGTGCCTCACCGGCGACGTGTTTGCCTCGCGCCGCTGCGATTGCGGGCCGCAGTTGCAACAAGCCATGAAGCAGGTTTCCGCCGCCGGCCACGGAGTGATCCTGTACATGCGCCAAGAGGGCCGCGGCATCGGTTTGGCCCCAAAAATAAAGGCTTACAAACTCCAGCAGAAAGGCTACGACACCGTCGAGGCCAACGAGAAACTTGGCTACCCGATGGACCTGCGCGAGTACGGCATCGGCGCACAAATTCTCGCCGACATCGGCATCAAGAAAATCCGGTTACTCACCAACAATCCAAAAAAAATCATCGGCTTGGAAGGGTACGGACTCGAGGTCGTCGAGCAGGTGCCGATCCGCGTGAAGCCAAACAAGCACAACAAGAAGTACCTCAAGACCAAGCGCGAAAAACTGGGCCATCTACTTTGACGCCCCACCCCACTTTCTTGCTTACCCAAGCGCACGCGGCATGAACGAGTCGCTCCCCATCTGGGACATCCACGGCGAGATCGCCGACACGCTCGCCGTGCAAAACCGCCTCGTCCTTGCTGCGCCGACCGGCTCTGGCAAATCCACACAAGTCCCGAAAATCATCCTCGACGACGTCCTCTGCGGCGGCAGTAAAGTCATCGTGCTGCAGCCGCGCCGCGTCGCCGCTCGCTCGCTCGCCCGGCGCGTCGCGTGGGAACGCTCGGCTAGGCTCGGCGACGAAGTCGGCTATCAGGTTCGCTTCGAAAACCACACCGGCCCTGAGACAAAAATCGAGTTCATCACCGAGGGCGTGCTGCTACGCCGCCTGCAAGACGACCCGCAATTGGCCAGCGTCGGCGCGGTGTTGTTCGACGAGTTTCACGAGCGCAACCTGATGAGCGACCTCGCACTTGGCCTCGTCAAAAAACTGCAACGCACAGGACGCACCGACCTGAAGATTGTGGTCATGTCGGCGACGATCGAAACCGGCCCGATCGCCCGCTACCTTGCCCAAGCGGATGACGATCCGTGCCGCGTGCTCGCTTCCGACGGACGCACCTTTCCGGTTGAGATTTGCTTCGGTCAATATCGCAATCGCGACCCCATCACCGAGCAGGCTGCCGAGGTCGTCGAGCAAATCCTCCGCGACAACTCTCCCGGCGATATTTTGATTTTCATGCCGGGAATGGGGGAAATTCGCGGCACTATCAGCTCGATCAGCCGCCGCCGACTGCCGGAGCCGGTCGAGTTGATCCCGCTGCACGGGGACCTCCCGCCGGCCGATCAGGATCGCGCCTTCTCCGGGAGCGACCGCCGAAAAATCGTTGTCGCCACCAACGTCGCCGAGACCTCGGTGACCATCGACGGCATCCGTCACGTGATCGACAGCGGCATGGCCCGCGTCGCCCGCTTCGACGCCGAGCGCGGCTTTGGCACCTTGTTAATCGAGGAGATCAGCCGCGCCTCCGCCGACCAACGCGCCGGACGCGCCGGACGCACCGCTCCGGGAACGTGCCACCGGCTTTGGACCGAGAGCGGCCACCTCAATCGCCCCGGGCACAACACGCCGGAAATCCACCGTACCGATTTGTCGGGGTCGGTGCTGATGCTGCACGCCGCCGGCATCGACGAAGCCACCCAGTTCGACTGGCTCGACAAGCCGGACGCCAACGCGGTGGCCAAGGCCGAGTCGCTGCTACGCTCGCTCGGCGCCTTGGCCAACGGTAACGCCCGCGGCTTGACCGACGTCGGGCGCGCGATGCTGCGACTGCCGATGCACCCGCGCCTGGCCCGGATGATCGTCGAGGGAAGCCGACGCGGCTGCGTGAACGAGGCGGCGTTGTGCGCGGCGTTCATGAGTGGGCGCAACATTCTCATCCGCTCCGCTCGCGACGACAAAACGGTGCAAGCCGCTCAGGAACCGTTCCGCGACGGAGCCGACTCCGACTTCGAGGTGATGATACGCGCTTGGCAGTTCGCCAACGCGTGCCGCTACAACGTTGACGACTGCCGCGCGCACGGCATCCACGCCGGGGCATGCCGCGAGGTCGAGTCGGCGTTCCGGCAAATCCTTAACTTGGCCAAGGCGACCGACGCGCAGGCGGCGACCGACCGGTCGAAGTCCACCGCCCTGCGCCACTGCATCCTCGCCGCGTTTGCCGACCAACTCTGCGTGCGGCGCGACAGCGGCACGCTGTTTTGCAACCTGACTGACGGCCGCAGCGGCACGCTCGTCCGCGAGAGCGTCGTGCAAAAATCTCCGCTTCTTGTCATCGGCGAAATCCGGCAAGTGTCCGCCCGGGGCGACCGCGCCCAAACGCTGCTGAGCCTGGCCGCCGCAGTAGAACTGGACTGGGTGCGCGAGCTGTTTCCCGGCGACTTGACGACCCGCGCCGAGTGCGGGTTCGATCCCGGCATGAAACGCGTTGAGGCCCATGAAATAACACGTTTTCGCGATCTCGAGCTCGGCCGGGTACGAGCGAAAGAGGCTGATCCACAAGCCGCCGGCCAAGCGCTGGCCAAGGCCTGTTTGGGCGAGTGGTTCACGCCGAAATCGTTCGACCACTCGATCCGGCAACTCATCAGGCGGCTCAATTGGCTGTGCGCCGCCAGGGCGGATTTGGAATTTCCGCCGCTCGACGAGACAGCGATTTTGAATTGCCTGAGTGCCGCGTTTGCGGGCATGACCTTGGCCAAGCAAGCGGTTGCCGCCGACGTAAAGCCGGCGTTCCGCAAACACATGCCGAGCGAGCAGTGGGAGTGGCTCGACGAGTTCGCGCCCCAAACGATCCCTTGGCTGGACGACAAACCGAAACGCTTGGAGTACCCTGACAAACCGGCGAACAAACAAGGCAACATGCTGCCAGTGGAGTTGCACGTGAAGCTTCACGACTGCTTCCGTCTGGCCGAGCATCCGCGCATCTGCGATGGCGAACACATCGTGCGGTTCAAGCTGTTGACCCCAAAAAACAGGAAGATCGATTACTGCGACGATTGGCCGACATTCAAGCAGCGCGAATATCCGAAAATCCGAAAAGACCTCCTGGCAAAGTTCCCCGGCGTGGGCTGGGTATGATTTTTTGAAATGATAAACGACATCCGACGGATCGCCGCCGAGGCCGGTGAGGCGATCATGAAAACCTACGACGGCCCAGCCGAGATCGAGACCAAAGAAGACGACTCGCCACTCACTCAAGCCGACCGCGCCGCGCACGACTGCATCGTCGCCGCGCTGGAGCAATTCACGCCGGACATCCCGATTTTGTCCGAGGAATCGGAGGGCATCCCGACCGAAGAGCGGCTGGGCTGGAAACGCTTCTGGCTCGTCGACCCTCTCGACGGCACCAAGGAGTTCATCAAAAAAACCGGGCAGTTCACCGTTAACATCGCGCTGATCGAAAACGGCGAACCAACACTTGGCGTGGTGTTGGCCCCGGCATCTGACTTGGAATACTTCGCGGCTCGCGGCAGCGGAGCATTCAAGCGGCTTGGCCAAGCGGAGCCGCAACCGATCAAGATCGCCGAGGCCGACAAAGCCAAGCTGCGCATCGTCGCCAGCCGCGATCACGCCGGCCCGAAAGTCGCAGCCATGCTCGAGCAACTCCCGGATGCCGAACTGGTGAGCATGGGCAGTTCACTGAAATTCTGCCTCGTCGCCGAGGGTGCGGCCGATCTTTACCCGCGCTTTGTCCCGACGATGGAATGGGATACCGGTGCGGCCCAATGCATCCTCGAGGAAGCCGGAGGTGCTGTCTGCACCCTCGACGGCTACCGACTGGCCTACGGCCGCGATGACCTACGTAACCCCTCCATCATCGCAGCCGGCCACCCTACAATAGATTGGAAGTCATTGTTACCGAGTGATTAACAATCATTTTATGCTTGGCCAAGCGGGCTTATTGCAATTTAGACTTATTCCAAGTATTGACACTGCGCTTGGCCAATGGCAGCTTTCCGGCATGGTAACGGACCATCTTCAAGCGTCCGGTGAACTCCTCAATCAACGTTTAGCCGAGAAAGGCTTGAGAGCCACTTCCCAGCGGCAACACGTTTACGAGGTGCTGCTCAGCCAGCGCAATCATCCCTCTGCCGAGGAGGTGTTCATGCGGGCGAAGCAGTCGAAACCGGAGATTTCCATGGCCACGGTGTACAACAGCCTCGACGCGCTCGTGAGGTGCGGCGTCGTGCGGCAGGTAAACGTGGATCGTGGCGCAACACTGTTCTGCTCCAACATGGGCGAGCACGCACACTTCTGCTGCGACGACTGCGGCAAGGTTTTTGACATGAACCTGAAGGACTTGCCCCAGATGCCGGAGGTCGACGTGCCGGGTGAGTTTGAGGTGAGAAAAATCGACATCGCACTGCACGGCCGCTGCACCGGCACGTGTTCTGACTGCGGCCGAAAGGAAACGATCACATGAGGGCCGATACGGATACCATCGATGAATTTGTCGCAAGCGACTACAAGTACGGCTTCGTCACCGACATCGAGAGCGAGTCACTCGAGCCGGGTCTGGGCGAGGAGGCTGTACGGTTTATTTCCGCCAAGAAGAAGGAACCGGAGTGGCTGCTCGAGTGGCGGCTGAAGGCATTTCGGCACTGGGAAAAACTGGAATGCCCGACCTGGCCGCACGTGAAATATCCGCCGGTTAATTTTCAGGACATCTCCTACTACAGCGCGCCCAAGAAAAAAGGCGACGGCCCGAAGAGCCTCGACGAGGTGGATCCCAAGCTGCTCGAGACGTACGAGAAGCTCGGCGTCCCATTGCACGAGCGGGCGCGGCTGGCCGGCGTCGCAGTGGACGCGGTGTTTGACAGCGAATCGATCGGCACGACGTTCAAGGCGGACTTGGCCAAGGAGGGGGTGATCTTTTGCTCGATCTCTGAGGCGGTACAGGAACATCCCGAACTGGTAAAAAAATATCTCGGCACCGTTGTGCCGTACACAGACAACTTTTATGCCACCCTCAACTCGGCCGTCTTCAGCGATGGATCGTTCGTTTACATCCCCAAGGGCACGCGGTGCCCAATGGAGTTGAGCACCTACTTCCGCATCAACGCCGCCAACACGGGACAGTTCGAGCGCACGTTGATCATCGCCGAGGAGGGCAGCCATGTGAGCTATCTCGAGGGCTGCACGGCGCCGATGCGCGACGAGAACCAGTTACACGCCGCCGTCGTGGAACTGGTCGCGCTCGACAACGCCGAGATCAAGTACTCAACCGTGCAGAATTGGTACCCCGGCGACGAGGAAGGGCGCGGCGGTATTTACAATTTCGTGACCAAGCGCGGCATCTGTAAAACCAATGCCAAGATTTCGTGGACGCAGGTCGAGACCGGCTCGGCGATCACGTGGAAATATCCCAGCGTCATCCTGAAGGGCGACAACTCAATCGGCGAGTTCTACTCCGTCGCACTCACCAACAACATGCAGCAGGCCGATACCGGCACGAAGATGGTGCACCTCGGCAAAAACACGCGCAGCACGATCGTCTCCAAGGGCATCTCCGCCGGCCGGGGGCAGAACAGCTACCGAGGCCTGGTGCAGGTCGGCAAAAAGGCCACCAACGCCCGGAACTTCTCGCAGTGTGACTCGTTGCTCATCGGCGACCAGTGCGGTGCCCACACCTTCCCGTACATCGAGGCGAAAAATCCATCCGCCAATATTGAGCACGAGGCGACCACCTCGAAGATTGGCGAGGACCAGATTTTTTACTGCAACCAGCGAGGCCTCGAGACACAGGACGCCGTCAACATGATCGTCAATGGTTTCTGCAAGGAGGTCTTCCGCGAGTTGCCGATGGAGTTCGCGATGGAAGCCCAGAAACTCCTCGACGTCAGTCTCGAGGGCAGCGTCGGCTAAACATTTTTTAAAACGGAATGCTACAGATTAAAAATCTACAGGCGGGGATCGAGGACAAGCCGATCCTCAAGGGAATCAACCTCACGGTGAACGCCGGCGAGGTGCACGCCATCATGGGCCCGAACGGCAGCGGCAAAAGCACGCTCGCTTCCGTGCTCGCCGGGCGCGACGGCTTTGACGTTACCGGCGGCGAGGCGCTTTACAACGACAACGACCTGCTCGACCTCGCGCCAGAGGAACGCGCCCGCGAGGGTGTTTTTCTCGCGTTTCAATACCCGGTGGAAATCCCCGGCGTAAACAGCGCGTACTTTTTGCGCTCAGCCGTCAACGCGATTCTCAAGCATCGCGGTGAGGAGGAACTCGATGCGATGAATTTCCTCAAAGCCGTGAAAGTGAAGATGAAAGAGCTTGGCCTGGGCGAGGACTTTCTCAAGCGCCCGGTCAACGCCGGCTTCTCCGGCGGCGAAAAAAAGCGCAACGAGATTTTGCAGATGACGATGCTTGATCCGCGACTGGCCATCCTCGACGAGACTGACTCCGGCCTCGACATCGACGCGCTGCGCATCGTCGCCGACGGCGTGAACCGGCTAAGGAGCGACGACAACGCTCAGATCGTCATCACGCATTACCAGCGGCTGCTCGACTACATCGTGCCGGACTTCGTGCACGTGCTGCACGACGGCTGCATCATCAAGTCCGGCGACAAATCTCTGGCGCTTGAACTGGAGGAGAAGGGTTACGACTGGCTAACCAAGGAAGCCGCATGAGCCAGCTTGCCACTACTAATCCCGCCGTTGAACCGGTTGAGGCATTTACCAAGCTGGAGCAAAACGGCGCGGCGTTGATGCCCCTCCGCAAGGCCGGCTTGGCCCGGTTCTCCGATTCGGGATACCCGACTTTGAGAGACGAGGATTGGCGGTTCACCAACGTCAAGCCGATCGCCGAACTGCCGTTTCGACCAACGATTGATCCGCTTGGCCAAGCGCTAGGCCAAGAGCAACTTGGCAATGTTACATTCGGCCAACTGAGTGCCGATCGACTGGTCTTTATCGATGGCCATTTCAACGCTGCGTTGTCGCAAATCGGCGACCAGTCAAGCGGCGTGACGGTGACCCACCTGACCAGCGGGTTGGCCGGTTTTGAGCGCGAGCTTGGCTCGCTTTCCATTGGTGATGACAATCCGTTTGTCGCGCTCAACGATGCATTTTTCACCGACGGCGCAGTCATCCAAATCGCCGACGGCCAGCGCTTGGCCAAGCCCGTTCATTTGCTGTTCGTCACCACGGCGAGCGAGGACGGCGAAGCGGCACACATCCGAAACTGGATCGTTGCCGGGGCCAACACACAGGGCACGATCATCGAGTCGCACCTCTCGCTTGGCCAAGCCGCGACAGTGACAAACGTCGTCACTGAGTCGCGCATCGGAGACGGAGCTAATATTGAACACATCAAATTTCAGGATCAATCGAACAGGGCTTTTCACTTGGCGTCGCTCCACTCGGAGCTGGGCCGTGATGCGCAATATACGTTCCACTCGATCGCGCTTGGCGCGCGGTTGTCACGCAACAACCTACGCATGCGCCTGGCCCAGCCAGGCATCGAATGTATTCTCAATGGGTTGTACATGCTGCGCGGGCAGCAGTTAGCCGATCACCACATGGTTGTCGAGCACGCCGCGCCACACTGTGACAGTCACGAATATTTCAACGGCATACTTGATGACCAGTCGCGCGGCGTCTTTCACGGGCGCATCCTCGTGCAGCCCGGCGCGCAAAAGACCGACGCGAAGCAGACCAACAAAAACCTGCTGCTCAGCGACGACGCTACGGCGAACACCAAACCGCAACTCGAGATTTATGCCGACGACGTGAAGTGCACCCACGGTGCCACGATCGGCGAGATGGATGACGACGCGATTTTTTATCTGCGTGCCCGCGGACTCGATACTCCCACCGCCCGGCGAATGCTTTTGCACGGGTTCGCTGGCGAGATCGTTGAGCGCATACGGCACGACGCCGTGCGCGAGGAACTCAACGCGCTGGTGTTGGGCCGGCTCGAGGCAGTGCACAAATCGGACTGAACTGTGGCTAACTTTTTGGATACAACCGTCAATGAACTGGTCGAGAATTTCGAGATTCTCGGCGACTGGGAGGAGCGTTTTGCCTACCTGATCGAGCTGGGCAAAAAACTGCCGTCACTCGACGAGTCCGAGATGGTGGAGGACAACCGCGTGCACGGCTGCCAAGCGGCCGTCTGGCTGAAAATGCTGCCGGCCAGCGACTCGACATTTGATATTCACGCTGACTCGGACGCCTTCATCGTCAAAGGATTGATTGCTGTTTTATTGATGATTTACAACGGAAAAACTGCCGAACAAATCCTGACCGATGACGGCACGGAGACATTTGCCAAACTTGGGCTCGACCGGCACTTGAGCCCGACCCGCCGCAACGGATTGCACTCGATGTTGAGCCGAATAAAGGCTCTCGCCGCCGAGTCGGTCGTACAAACTGTCTGAATGGAAACTCCCGGCCCCATCGCACTCAGCCGCGACGTCGAGGCGTCCATCGTCCCTTCCGGCGACAAGGTGACGCTGCAAAAAGGCGAGACGGCGCAGGTCACCCAGACGCTCGGCGGCACGTTCACGGTGATCGTCAACGGCAACATGTTTCGCATCGAGGGAAGCGATGCCGATGCGCTTAGCCTCGAGCCGGTCAAGACTCCGGCGGAGGAATCCAAGCGGCCGGAAACAGAAGACGACCTAAAGCAGCAGATCGAGACGCAGCTCAAGACTGTTTACGACCCGGAGATCCCGGTGAACATCATTGACCTTGGCCTTGTGTACGACAGCACGCCAACCCAGCTCGACGGCGGCTGGCGCGTCGATGTGAAGATGACGCTCACCGCGCCCGGCTGTGGAATGGGGCCAGTGCTGCAACAGGACGCACAAAACCGGCTGCTGTGCATCGAGGGCGTCGACGAGGTGGACGTGCAACTCGTCTGGGACCCGCCTTGGAATCACGATATGATGAGCGAGGCGGCCAAGCTGGAACTCGGCATGATGTGATGAACCCACGCGCGGAAACAGCAACTTTTGCCAAGCGCGACGAATCAGTCGATTGGGCAGCACTCCGTGACGACTTCCCTATCCTGCGCGAAACCGTCAACGGCCACCCTCTGGTTTATCTCGACAACGCCGCAAGCAGCCAGAAGCCGCATCAGGTCATAGATGCGGTTCGCCGCTACTACGAGCATGATAACGCCAACGTGCACCGTGGCATCCACGAGTTGAGCAACCGCGCCACCGAAGCGTACGAGGGCGCGCGCCAGCGAGTCGCTGACTACCTCAACGCCGGCTCCCGCGAGGAAATTATTTTTACGCGCGGCACAACCGAGGGACTGAACCTCGTCGCCAACACCTGGGCGCTCGACAACCTCCGCAAGGGCGACACGATTCTCCTCACCGAGATGGAGCACCACAGCAACCTCGTGCCGTGGCAAATTCTGGCCAACCGGATCGGCGCAAAACTCGACTTCATCGAGGTCACCGGCGACGACGGGCAGCTTGATTTGCAGTGGCTCGACGAGCAACTCGCCCGTGCCCGGCTGCTCTCGCTCACGCATATTTCCAACACGATGGGCACAGTAAACCCGGTCGCCGAGATTTGCGCCCGTGCCCGTGCCGCAGGGGTAGTCACCGTGGTGGATGCCGCCCAAAGCGCCGGCCACGCACTGGTCGATGTGCAAGGGATCGACTGCGATTTTCTTACCTTTTCCGGGCACAAAACCTGCGGGCCGACCGGCATCGGCGTGCTGTACGGCCGCCGCGAACTGCTCGATGCCATGCCGCCGTATCAAGGGGGTGGCGAGATGATTTTAAAGGTCGGGTACCACGATTCCACCTTCAATGTCGCTCCGCACAAGTTCGAGGCTGGCACACCGAACGTCGCCGGTGCCGTTGGCCTGCACGCGGCGCTCGACTACCTCGACGCCATCGGCCGCGAGGCGATTTTCGAGCACGACCAGCGCTTGGCCAAGCAGGCCTGCGAGCGCCTGGCCGAGATCGACGGCATCCGGATTTTTGGCCCGGCGGAAGGCCGCTCGGGCCTGGTGAGCTTCGTGCTGCCGGACGCCCACGCTCTCGACTTAGCCACGATGGCCGACCAAAAGGGTGTCGCGTTGCGGGCGGGTCATCATTGCAATCAACCGCTCCTGGCCAAGCTCGGGGTCGCGGCGACCGCCCGTGCAAGTTTTTACTTTTACAATACCGAGGCCGAAGTCGATCGCTTCATCGAAGTGCTCCACGGCGTCAGGAAACTGTTTGTCTGAATGAGCGAAACCATCACATGTAATTCTCCGATGCAGGCAGTGCTGCAGATTTTTCCCGGCGCGCAGCGCGCGTTGTTTCGCAAGTACCACATCGGGGGTTGCAGCAGTTGCGGGTTTCAGCCGGAGGAAACATTGGCCGGGGTTTGCGAGCGCAATGGCGGTCTTCCCGTCCCCGACGTGTTGGAACAGATTCGCCAGAGCCACGAGGAGGATGTCCGTATTTTGATCGAGCCTAGCGACTTGGCCAAGCGGCGCAACAACGGGGTTGACGTTCGCGTGGTAGACATTCGTTCACGAGAGGAATTTGAGGCGGTGCACATCGACGGCTCACAGTTGCTGACGCAGGACTTGATGCAGAAAATTCTCGGCACTTGGGACAACGACCAGTTGTTCGTCATCGTCGATCACCAAGGGAACAAATCTCTCGACGCGGCGGCCTATTATCTCGGCCACGGCATGCCGAATGTCCACGCACTGCGCGGCGGGATTGATGCGTGGTCGCTTGAGGTTGACTCGACTGTCCGACGTTACACGCTGAATTAATATGAACGACGAACTTCAAAAAAAAGTCGCCGAGGCGATCAGCAATCCGAAAAACGTCGGCGAGATGGCGGACGCCGACTCGGTCGGCACGGTTGGCAATTCCGAGTGCGGCGAGATGCTGCGACTGTGGGTGAAGTATAAAGAACAGGACGGCGAAAAGATCATCGACAAGGCCACTTTTCAGAGTTTCGGCTGCGAGACGGCGATCGCCGTGGCGAGTTTGGCGACTGAATTGATCCAAGGCAAAACCGCCGCCGAGGCAATGGAAATGAAGCCGGAGGAACTCTCCGGCGACCTCGGCCCGCTGCCGCCAATGAAGATTCACTGCGCCGAACTGGTGCAGGGTGCGCTGCATGATGCGCTTTCGCCCAAGAGCCAAGCGCTTGGCCAAGCGGAGTCGCCGTCCAAGCCGGACGGGCTCGCCCCCACGCTCCAGGACAGCCTCAACGAGGGTCAGGCCAAGTCTGGCAGCATCAACATCCAGTTCCTCGACGAGTAGCCCCGTCGCTCAGATTTCCTTGACGACTCCCCAATGGACGTCGAGTTGCTTTGTGAGGTAGAGCCGGATGCCGTTCACCAGCGCCTTGGACTCCAGCTTTTGCCCTGCTGCGACGATCTGCTTGAGTGTCATGCCCGGCTTGATACGGAAACTTTCCTGCGCGATGATAGGTCCCTCGTCGAGGTGCATACTCACGAAGTGCGCCGTCACGCCGGCAATTTTCACGCCATGCTCGTGCGCCTGTCGGTACGGCTGCGGGCCGGGGAAACCCGGCAGCAACGAGGGGTGAATGTTGATGATCTTGTTCTTGAATTGCCAGACGAAATTCGGCGACAAAATTTTCATGAACCGCGCCAGCACGACGAAGTCCA